>Ga0310828_1000123_pt1 | contig 118189 bp, 104 predicted proteins | sample WT_ome_3_FD_202242 | JGI IMG/M metagenome (GOLD analysis project Ga0310828, IMG submission 202242) | Sorghum-adapted microbial communities enriched on wild type (WT) sorghum from Joint BioEnergy Institute, Emeryville, California, United... ... | reverse complement strand
AACTCCAACACCGTTTGCTTGATCGCCTGTTTTTTTTGTTCCGTCCGCTTGGCAAATCCATTCATCAAAAACCACCTTCCGTCTCGCTTTTCTTTTATTTTCATTCTACCCTTAATTTTAATAAAACAGAAATAAAAAATTACAAAATTAATTGATAAACACTTAAATTTTAAAATATAATAGGAATGAAATATTTTTATATAAACATTTCAAAATTTATCTCTAGGGGAGATCATGTCATGATCGAATTGCAACAGTTAACGAAAGTCTTTCCGAACGGCCGGGGCATTTTTGATGTCACCTTCACCGTCCGCCAAGGCGAAGTGTTCGGATTTTTAGGGCCGAACGGCGCGGGAAAATCAACAACGATCCGGCACTTGCTTGGATTTCTGAAACCGACGAAAGGACGCGCTTTCATCCATGGATTCGACTGTTGGCGAGAGTCCGTCCGCGTGAAGGCATTGGTCGGTTATTTACCGGGTGAAATCGCTTTTCCCGAAGGAATGACTGGAATGGAACTGCTTGACCTGCTCGCCGGGATGCGGCGAATGAAAACGACACGCTATCGTGATGAACTAATTGAACGGTTGCAATTAGACACCCGCCTCCCTATCCGGAAAATGTCCAAAGGAACAAAACAAAAAGTCGGCCTTGTCGCCGCTCTCATGCATAATCCCGAAGTGATCATTCTCGATGAACCAACATCCGGCCTCGACCCGCTGATGCAGCAAACGTTTATCGATCTCCTTCGCGAAGAAAAACAGAAAGGAAAAACCATCTTTTTATCTTCGCACATCTTCCCTGAAATCGAGCGGACATGCGACCGGGTGGCGATCATGAAAGACGGCCGCTTGATGGCGGTCAACGATGTTCATGAATTGCAATCGATGCAGCGGAAACTGTTCGATGTCATGTTGTCTCGTGAAGAGGAGGTTGCCCAATTGCTTTCCTCGCCGCTCGAGGTCATCCACCATGACGGCCGCCGTGTTTGCATCGCGGTGCAAGGAGACTACAATGCCTTCATTCGCGAGCTGGCCCAATACCAAGTGCAAAATCTCGATCTCCGCACACAAAGCCTAGAAGATATTTTTATGCATTACTATGACCGCCGGGGGGGATGAACAATGAATGTCTCCTTATACAAACAAATGCTCAAAGCACAGACAAAAACGATCATTGGCTATTCGACCGGATCTGCCTTTTACATCGTACTGGTGGCTGCCATTTATCCATCGTTGGCAGACTCAAAAATCATCAATCATTATTTACAGCAGCTGCCAAGCGGGTTTCTAAAAGCGTTCAACATCACCGGTATGGGCAATTTGCTTGAATTCATCGCCGGTGAATATTACGGATTGCTGTTTCTTTTGCTCGGGTCCATTTATTGCATTACCGCTGCCAATCAACTGCTGGCTCGGCCCATCGACCGCGGTTCGATGGCATATTTGCTTGCGACGCCGAATTCCCGGCAGACCATCGCCTTCACCCAAGCGCTCGTGCTGCTCACTGGACTAGCAGCCATCATCCTCACCTCCGCAGCGGCCGGCTTTGCTGCCGATGCATGGCTAGTCACGAATGATGCTCTGCACCAAAAACGATTTCTCGCAATCAATGTCAGTGGCTTTCTTCTCTTTTTCGCCATTAGCGGCTATTCATTTTTCTTTTGCGCCATAGCCAATGACGAAAAACGAGCGCTGTCTTTATCCGGCGGGATCACCGTTCTGTTTTACAGTTTCGATCTCATCGGCAAGCTGACTGAAAAAGCGGAATGGCTCCGGTATGGATCGATTTTTGCCGCCTTCGAGCCTGGAGCCATCGCTCAAGGTCAAGCGGAATGGCTCCCATCCTGTCTGCTATTGGCAATCGGCGTTATCAGCTACACAGCGGGGATTGTCACTTTTTCCAAACGCGATTTGCCGCTTTAATGACACCATCACGGAAAAAGGGCTGCTCCTTTGGGAAGCAGCCCTTTTTTGGCGCTCAATCTTCATCGCTGGCGAAAAAACGCAAAATATAAACAAACAAGTTGATAAAATCAAGATAAATATTGACGACGATCATCGGGATATCGGCTTCCGTAAAGCCGTAGCGGGCGAGGCGGTTGATGTCATAAATCGTAAAACCGAGGAAGATTAAAATTCCTAACGCCGCCACTCCCATTTGCCCGATGCTTGAGAACGGAATGAACCATTGGATGATCAATAAGCCCAGCAAGGCAAACAGGCCGAGCATTAAAAACCCGCCAAGAAACGAAAAATCTTCTTTCGTTCTCGCCGCATAAATGGCGACGCCGGAAAACGATACGACCGCAAGCATAAACGCCTTCAACACCGCCGCAGCACCAATGACGGAAATGTAATAGCCGATCAGCGGGTGCAGCGTGGCGCCGGAGACGAGCATAAACGCAAACATGAGCGGATAGCCGACCGCTTTTTTGCGGCGGGCGAAAATCATCACAAGAAGCAAAATCAGTTCAAGCGCGTAAAGCGGCAAATAAAGGCCGGCCGGCACCCATTGTCCCGCGTACAGCCCTGCCGTTGCAACAGCAAGCGCCGCCAGAAATGAAACAGCCAGCTTGGCGATCGGGCTATGCGGACGGTAAACGGTCGAATGATTCATCGCGACTCCCCTCCTTTTTCTTTCTAGTTTAGCATATATCTGACACTTGTCACAGCCCTCACTTTTCCGCGACCATCGCCATCGCGTCCTTCCTCATCCGCCATGCTCATCCGCCATGCCGCATTTGCCAACGTTCGATCCGTTGAAACCATCGGGCAGCGAACAGCTTTTTCAGCACCGGCGGGACGACGAACAAAATGAAGAAAATGCGGAACATTTGGTAACTCGTAACGATCGCCAGGCTCGCCTTCGCTTCTTGCGCCAAAATCCCCATCTGATCCATGCCGCCTGGCGCCAAAGCGATAAACGCGGTCAAATAAGGGACGCCGTGCAAGCTTGTCAATACGAACGCAGCAGCCATAGAAAACAAAATAAGAGAAAAACCCATGGCAGCCGCCGTAAGCATCATTTTCCGCTTCCCCTTGATGTCGGCTGGTTTGAGCATTAAACCAAGATAAGCCCCCATCGTAATTTGCGCGATATCCAATATCGGTGCTGGCAAATCCGGCGCCGGCACCCCAGCTACCACAAGCGCCGCCGTTCCGATGATCGGGCCAAGCAAATAGGCAGTCGGCAGTTTCATGCGCTTGCCAACGAGTGCACCGGCAACGGTAACGACAAAATAGAATAAAGCAAGACCAATCGTCCAATCCGGCTCTTGTGCGGTTCCGGCGTCCACAGCCGCTCCAGAGCGTCCGGAAAAGAGCGGGTTCAAGGCGATGAACGGAACGAGAAAGACAACGCCCATGAGGCGCATCACTTGAAAGAGCGTAACGACCGTCATATCGACTCCTTTTAGCTCCTCACCAAGAACGATCATTTGCGACAAACCGCCTGGAATGCTGCCAGTGACGACAGAGCGGAGCGGAATACCGGTCACGTTCGCCATCAGGCAAGAAAACAGGAAGCTAAAGAGCAAAATCAACACTGTCGCCCACAGCATTGACGGCAACTGCCGGACCATCTCGCCAAGCGTCGCTGCCGTCAGCGCCGTGCCAAGCGTATAACCGATCGGAATGAGCCCCGCGTTGCGGATGGCCGTCGGCCAATACAGCTTTCCTTTCAGAAAATGTCCCGCTACAAGCAGCGCTGCCGCTGGACCGAGCACCCAGTGAAGCGGAATGCGCAAAAGGGCGAAGCCGACGCCGCCCGATGCCGCGATGACAAACGTTAAGACAATGCGTGCGATGTTGTTCCACCGTTGTTCTCTTTCCAAACCTCAACACTTCCTCTCCACCTTTCGTGAGCCTTTTGACGGCTGTCCGAAAGTAAAAGGGAACAGCAACGGCTGCCTTATTGCCTGCTTTCTATAAACAAAAGCATTCCTCTCCTGTTTGACGGAGAGGAATGTCCCTTCCTTTGCAAGGCAACAAGCCGTGAAACCAACGTTTGCATCCTCTGCTTAATCCGCGAATAAATCGGACGACAAATACCGTTCGCCCGAATCAGGCGCCATGCAAAGAACGCGCGCTCCTTTTGGAAACTGCTTGGCCACTTTGACGGCGTAATAGGCGCTCGCAGCGGCCGAGGCACCGACCAAAATCCCTTCCTTCGCCGCCAGTTCACGTGCCATCTGTTGGGCATCTTCATCTTTGATCAAAAAAATGTCATCATAAATCGAACGGTTTAAGATGCTCGGGATAAACCCTGGGCCCGTGCCGGGAATTTTATGCGGTCCTGGTTTACCGCCCGACAACACGGGCGAGCCGTATGGCTCGACAACGTAAATGCGCAAATTCGGAATGCGTTTTTTCAGCTCTTCTCCTGTCCCGGTCACCGTCCCACCGGTGCCGGCCGTCAACACGAACGCATCGAGCCGGCCGGAAAACGCTTCATAAATTTCGACTGCCGTCGTATGCCGGTGCGCATCCGGGTTGGCCGGATTTTCAAATTGCATCGGAATAAAGCTGCCAGGGATTTCGCTGGCGAGCCGATTCGCCTCATCGATCGCCCCTTGCATCCGTTTCTCCGCCGGTGTCAAATGCACTTCTGCTCCGTAGGCCTTTAAAATTTTCACCCGCTCGGTCGTCGCGTTATCTGGCATCGTAATGATGCAACGATAACCTCGAGCGGCGCATACCATCGCTAAACCGATGCCGGTGTTGCCGGACGTTGGTTCGATGATCGTGCTTTTTCCCGGTGTAATTTTCCCTTCCGCTTCAGCCCGACGAATCATTTCCCAAGCGGGCCGGTCTTTGACACTGCCGCCCGGATTGAACGATTCAAGCTTCATATATACATCCGCCCCGTCTGGGTCTGGAAGACGCCGCAACTTCACGATCGGCGTGCCGCCAATTAAGTCTAAAATGGAGTCATACAGTTTCATGACGTTCCCCAACCTTTTTGGAAGATATTTCTGTCTGCTTCATTATACATGATTTTTCTTTTTTTGTTCAAACAGTCTGTCTTTCCTATGTGGACAGGCATTTCTTGGTCTTTTTTGTGAAAGAAAACTAGTTTTATCGGATTATATTATGATTTTCCCTCTGTTCTAGTTCGATATTCCCTCTTATAATGATAATAAAAGATGGAAAGAGAGGTGGATTTTTTTGGTATCTGCCGCACAACAGCTCGTCACCCATTTAGAAGCCCATCTGCCTTGCTTTCTTGCCCATTGGCGGCAACAGATGAAAATTGCCGCTGATGATAAATACATTGACCGTGTTGAGCAAAATAGCTTGGCAATGTTTACGCTAGTCAAAGAAGCGTTATCGCAGTCGCTGTCCGGTGAGACCGTTGAACGACTAGCCAACAAAGTCGCCAAGGAACGGGCGGAAATGAACGCTGGGATCGGAACCCTTGTCTACAACGTTAACTTGGGGCGGCGGTTGATCATTAAGCACGCGTTAACCGCGCCATTGCCGATCACCGAGCTAGCTCCGCTCATCGACCATATGAACGAGCTGTTTGACCAATTTTTATTTCATGCCGTCAAGGAATATAACGAACTGAAAGAAGCAGAGCTGCGCGAGAAAAATATGTTGATCGCCAGGTCGCACCAAGATCGGCTGACCTTGCTCGGGCAAATGTCGTCTAGTTTTGTGCACGAATTTCGTAATCCACTGACAGCCATTATCGGTTTTATCCAATTGTTAAAATTTGAGCATCCTCATTTGCCATATTTAGACATTATCGATCATGAACTGCAGCAGCTGAAATTTCGCATTTCACAATTTTTGCATGCCTCGCGCCAAGAAATTGTTGAGAGCGAAAAAGAAACATTTTCGCTGCGCCAATTGTTAGAGGAAATCATGGATTTTTTATACGCGACGATCGTCGACAGCGATGTCGACATTTCGTTGGCGATCGATGAATCAATACATATTTTTGCCTATAAAGACCAACTTCGCCAAGTATTAGTAAACATTTTGCTTAACTCGATCGAAGCGGTAAAAGAAAAGGAAAAGCCGCGCCGCATCAAGATTGCTGCCCGCTCCCAAGAAGGAAGGGTCATCATTGAAATCGCCAACAACGGTCCGGCGATTCCTGCTGATATTGTTGAAACCATTTTTGAGCCGTTTTTTACGACAAAAAAATTAGGGACGGGCATCGGCCTTTACATTTGTAAAAAAGTGATCGAAGACCACGGCGGGGAAATCAGCTGTTCGTCTGATGCCAACATGACGACCTTCTCCATCCGGTTGCCTGTATAATGAGCGGCGGAAACGGGCATGCTGGATGAAAAAAGGTGATGCTGATGAAACTGTCATGGAAAAATTGGATAAAGCAAACAACTTCTGCCCTCCATGAATGGATGCAGCGGGAAAGTCATTCGTTCGCCGAGCTCGCTGAACTCATCCGCCATCATCCGGATACCGTCCAGTCTGAACGTACATGGCTTGGCTTGACATATCGTTTTTACTCACTGACGCTGAATGATATGGCGCTCAAAATGGAAACAAAGGTCACCCGCACTGGAAGTGAGCACATTTTATTGCTGTCGCTCCATACCCCGAGGGGGAAGGGGGCTGTATACCGTTGTTACGACGAAACGTGCAACTTGGATGACACCATCGTCACCCCGCCGCTCTCGGAAAAAACCGCACCGATTTGATCGCGGTGCGGTTTTGTTTATTATCTCCGCCAAAAAGAACCTTGCTCTCAAGCAAGGAAAAAGCTAGGAAAGAGATCAACCTTTCATGCCTTGCAACCACTCTTCATAACATTCCGGACAGAGCGTTTCCTCGTGTTCCTTGCCGTTTGTATAGAACGAAACGTAATGCACGTTGTCGTCGCACTCGCACTGACAATAAAAGCATGTTTCGTTCATTGTTTTCCCTCCCTTGCCTATTAGTGTGAGCCGCCAAGCAGCGGCCATTGCAAGGGAACTGTTCCCAATGCGGTCAACGTGAGCGACACCAATCAATCACATGCCGCAACCTCAATCATGGCTCGGCATCCCCTTCAACCACTTTTCTGAGGATCGATACGCAGCTCATACCAACACCTACGCGACCGCCATCGGTAACAATTTGTATCCTGTCACCAAGAAAACTCGAGGTACATGTGGTTCTTTTTTTCAATTATTCAGCTGTTTGGAAACTCCACACCCCAACTTTTCCATCACTCCCCACTTATACCGCACCTAGGCAGGCACATACTATGTCACAAAAGGGTGGTGAAAGGGATGAAAGTGATAGGAACACACGAAGCGTTGGAGTTGCACGAACTACTTATGTTTAAAAATACATGCCTCGCTAAAAGTATGGCCATGCGGCAAATGGTGAGCGACCCGCAACTGAAATCGCTCATCGAGCAAGACATTCAAAAAACGACGCAGCACATCCTCGACTTGCAAAACTTATTATCGTAATGAACGAAGGAGGAACAACGATGCAGTCAACAACGATGCCAATCGGTGTATTAAATGAGCAAATAATCGCTGCTGACTATCTCATTGGAGCAAAAAGTGCGATCAAAGGGTGTGCGACGGCTCTTGCCGAAGCAGCGACCCCGGAAGTGCGCAACATACTGAAACAACATTTAAATGACGCGATTGCATTTCATGAACAAATTAGCCAATATATGGTCAACAAAGGATACTATCATCCGACCAATGTCCAAGAGCAGCTGCGTCTGGATATACAAGCAGCACAACAAATGGTGCAATCGGCCGGTCACTAAATGGATTCATGGGATTCCCCTGTCAAAGGGAGAATCCCATTTTTCATCATTTGCCCGTCATTCGCCCATCCTAACAAAAAAGGAGGTGAACATGGTGAAACGCCGATCGACAATATGGATAGCCATCAGTGCAGTCGTCGTCTTGATTGTCGTCGCTGCCGTTAGTTTCAGCCGGCCGGCGACCGAAAAAAACGCTCCTGTCCCTCCGCGGCTTAAGCCGTTTGACACCAAAGACGCGCACACGCATCCGACTGTCGTCACCCTAGACAGCCTTAGCGCGGGGGAACAGCTGAAACAACGATTAAACGAGCATCCACGCATCCAAGAAATCCGCCATAACCGCCGCGGCGACCGAAGCCACTACTTTTATAATGAAATTATCGTCCGTTTCCGGACAACACCTGCGAACCATGACATTCGGCAAATGGAGGCGGCCATTGCCGGACGGCTGGTCAAACGGGTGAATCAGGCGTTTGTGTTCCGTTCGCACAAACGAACGTACGAGGAAATGCGCCGCTATTTCCGTACGCTTCCGACAGTTGATTATTGCGAGCCGAACTACATTTACATGCAAAACGACCTTCCGCGGCAAACGGATGTGCCGAACGACTCGTTTTACGCCCGTTACCAATGGAATTTGCCCGCCATTGATACAGAAGCCGGCTGGACGTTGTCACGCGGCAAACAAACCGTACCTGTCGCCATCATCGACAGCGGGGTCGACCTAACTCACCCTGATTTAGCCCATCGACTCAGCCACGGATACAACGTGTTGGCTGATAACCGCTCTCCGGATGACGAAAACGGCCATGGCACCCATGTGGCCGGCATTATCGCCTCACAACCAAACAATGGGGAAGGGATCGCCGGCATCACATGGTTCAACCCAATCATGGCAGTCAAGGTGTTAAACGCTGACGGCTACGGGACGAGCATCGATGTAGCCAAAGGCATCTATTGGGCGGTTGACCGCGGGGCGAAAGTCATTAATTTAAGCCTCGGCAATTACCAGCCATCTTCGGTGCTCGAGGAAGCGATCCGATACGCTGATGCCCATGACGTCGTGCTTGTGGCGGCTTCCGGCAATGACAGCACGTCCCAGCCGAGCTTTCCGGCCGCTTACCCGGAAGTGATCAGTGTTGGGGCTGTAGACCCTGATCTTTCGTACGCATTGTACTCTAACTATGGCGATTATGTAGACGTCGTCGCGCCTGGAACAAACATTGCCAGCACGTTTACCGGACATCGGTACGCCGCCCTTTCCGGCACGTCAATGGCTGCGCCGCACGTCACCGCACTCGCTGCCTTAATTCGCTCGGTCAACCCGCGCCTCACCAATGACGAAGTGCGCAATATTATTATTCAAAGTGCTGACGATTTGGGCGACCGCGGAAAAGACCCGCATTACGGCTATGGGCTCATTAACGTCTACCGCGCGCTCGAGTTGGCTAAATCCGCAGCCGCTTCGTCATAAGCCATTCTCTCGCTCCATTGACATGGTGTACGTTTTTCCGCCTCCAAACGTCAAAGTGGCTCGACATAGTCTTCGCCCATAAGAAGAGCTGCCGTGAAAAACGATGGGGATTAGACTACACCCCCATCGTTTTTTGGCGCGTCAATATCGTTGTCACTGCACCGACAACGGTGACAACAATAAGGGAGTGAACGAATGGCACGGAGTCGATCAGGATGCTTCCGCTCGTAATAATACAGGCATCAATGACAAAGATAATGACCCCAACGTTCCAATTCGTCCATTTGGAAATAAACTGAGCAAGTAAATCGGTGCCGCCCGTACTTGTCTCCTCTCGCAACATCAGACCGATGCCCGCGCCGACAAGCATCCCGCCAATGATGGCACTCGAGAGCGGATCTAACGTCACAATGCCGCGCAAAACCGATAATACATCAATCATCCACGAGGAAAACAGAAGACCGTGCAAGCTGTTGTAAAAAAACGGACGGTAACAAAACCAAGCCGCCAAATAAAGGGGGACGCTCAAGATGATCATCGTCAACCCCGCCTGAACGTGCCAGACGTATTTGGCGATCAGCCCAAGACCGATCATCCCCCCATCAAGCAAATGATGGGGAACTAAAAATACATTGATGCCGATGCCAAGCAGCAGGCTTCCCCCGACGATTGCCATCATTTTTTTCATTACCATGGTTGATCCCTCCGCCGCGTTGGCCATTCGGCCAACAAGAAACGAACAACATGTTCTCATATATGTATATGGCCTTTCCTAGTCAAGCTTGTCTCTTTTTTGTCAGACCAGCGAAGGAAACCGGCAGATCGTTTGACGGCTCGTGGACGAAATACAAAAATAAGAGGCTAAGCCTCTTTGCCTAGCCTCTTATTTTTGTGCTTTTGTCCTCTCGTCGTCATCGATGATGCCTTTTGTTGCGTTTTTAAATTCACGCAATGTTTTGCCGGCTGCCTGTCCTAATTCTGGCAGCTTTTTCGGACCAAAAATCAACAAAGCGAAAAAGACGATAAGCGCAATTTCTCCAAAGCCGATGTTCATGTTTGTCACTCCAATGTTCAAACGTCATTTTTTCAATCATTATATCATACCAGAACAAGACGTGTCATCGGCTTTCCCTTGACAAAACAGCGACGACTTGCCCATCGCCTATCGTTCCTCGAGCAGACGCACCGGCACATCTTGCTCGCGTTCCGGTTCATCGACGAAATAAATGCGCGCCATTTCTTGCTCTTCATCGACATGTTGAATGATCACCGATTTTCCTTCATACATCACCGGGACGACCTCCCCAGCCTCGGCAATCCGTTTCGCCCTCAGCGTCTCCATTCCTATTCGCCCCCTTTTGCACTATCTTCTGCCTGCGTTCGCAAGCTTTTCCAAAACAACTCATCACTGCAGACGAGCTCACGCAGTTCTCCTTTGTCCCCTTTAGCGTTAATGAGTTGCAATAACGGCGTCATATCCTCTGCTTCATGCCGGTCGTTTTTCACTAAATCATCACCTTTCTTGGATAAACTAATATCACGGTCAGCCGGCCCCAGCTGCCTTGTGGCAACAGTTGACTCCCCCAAAAAAAGGGAGTATGATTCGAATGGTGTATATAGAAAGGAGGAAACACCGTGAAGGAGCGGGACTATTATTTTGACAACGCGAAGTGCGCGCTCATGCTCCTTGTCGTGTTTGGCCACTTTCTACGCCCATACATCGACAGTGTCCTATGGGTGCACAGCTTGTATACGTGGATTTTCTTTTTCCATATGCCAGCGTTCATTTTTATCTCTGGCTATTTTTCCAAAAAATTTTATGAACGAGGCTACTTGCAAAAAATCACAAAAAAGTTATTACTTCCATATATTTTGTTCCAACTGCTATATTCCGTCTACTATTTCTTTTTGTATGACAAGCAGTCGCTCGAGTTTGAGTTATTGACCCCGCATTGGAGCTTATGGTTTTTGCTTAGCCTATTCAGCTGGAACGTCTTGTTGTTATGGTTCGGCCGGCTGCCAAAACGAATGGCACTGCCGCTGGCGCTTTTGCTTGGGCTTACGGGCGGCATGCTCGAAGCGGAAAAATGGCTGAGCTTGTCAAGAACGCTCACGTTTTTCCCTTTCTTTTTGCTCGGGTTTTTCTTTGAAAAGCCGACAATCGAGCGCTTGTTTGCCGTACGGGTGCGCATTGTTTCACTGATCGTGCTTGCCGGCATGTTTTTGCTCATTCGCTTTGGCTTTCCAGATTTGCCACAAGATTGGCTGTACGGCTCGAAATCGTACGATACGCTTGGCGTCTCCGAGCCGGCTGGCATGATGAGCCGTCTCGCCATTTACGTCGCGAGCCTGCTGATGATGTTCAGCTTTCTATCGCTCATCCCAAGCCGACGCTTCTCCTTTTCCGTGCTGGGAGCGCGCACGTTTTACATCTATATCTTGCACGGGTTTATTTTAAAATATTTGCACGAAACATCGTTCCCCGATTTTATTATGGACGTGCACGGCTATCCACTTCTGCTTGTGCTATCGGTCGCCGTAATGCTCGTTCTCGGGAGCAAACCGGTCATCCGGCTTGTTCGGCCGCTTTTGGAATGGCGGCTGCCGAAATGGAGGCAAACAACATCGTAGCACGAAAAAAGGGTGTCCCATTGAGGACACCCTTTTTTTGACGGTTTCACTGTCGTTTAGCGCAGGTTGGCCTCCCGCACCGCCGTCGCCAACGCTGCAGCCGCCGCTTTTGGCTCCGGGGCGGAAGCGATGGCGCTAATGACTGACACCCCATCTGCTCCAGCTTCAATGACCGCTCTCGTATTATCAGCCGTAATTCCACCGATAGCAACAATCGGGATCGTGATTCCTTGTTCGCGCAAGTGGCGGAGAATTCCCGGACCTTGCGCTTCATTCGCATCGTCTTTTGAACGTGTCGGATAAATCGGACCGACGCCGATGTAGTCGGCACCCGCTTCGATGGCCGCTCTCGCCTCTTCCACATTATGCGCCGAAACACCAAGAATTTTATCGCCAATTTTTTCCCGCACGCGCCGTGCGTCTTCGTCATCTTGACCAACGTGGACGCCGTCCGCATCAATGGCGATGGCCAGCTCAACATCATCGTTGACGATAAACGGCACGCCGTAAGTGCGGCAAAGACGCTGCAACTGCCGGGCGAGCGCTTCTTTTTCCTCCCCTTCTAAGGCAGCACTTCCTTTTTCGCGAAATTGAAACAGCGTCACACCGCCGTCAAGCGCTTCTTTGAGCACATCCTCTGCCGGCCGTTCGCTGTTTTGGCTTCCCATAATAAAGTAAACAGCAAGCCGTTCTTTCATCTCTTCGCTCGTAATGCGTGCCATCGTTCTCACTCCCCGTATTGACGGTATGCCCAATGGTTGGTCGGCCCGTGGCCTTGGCCGATGCCGAGCGAATGAGAGATCGCCGCCTGTACGAACGATTTCGCCGTCCCGACAGCATCCACCGGATGTCTTCCTTTCGCGAGCTCGGCCGCAACCGCTGCGGCGAACGTACAGCCGGTTCCATGCGTATGACGCGTATCAATCCGCTTGCTTTTGAAGTAAGAAAATTCGCTGCCGTTATACAATAAGTCGACTGTTTCTTCGCCATCATCGTCATGGCCGCCTTTAATGACGACATAGCGGGCGCCCATGCGATGGAGAAGGCGCGCCGCTTCACGGCGGTCATCCATCGTGCGAATGGCAATGCCAGTCAATACTTCCGCTTCCGGAATGTTTGGTGTAATGACAAACGCCAGCGGCAACAGCGCTTCTTTCAACGCCGCAACCGCTTCTTCCTGCAACAGCGGGGCACCGCCTTTGGCAATCATCACCGGGTCGACGACAAGCCGCTCCCAGCCATGTTTTTTCACTTGCTCTGCAACGGTGCGGATAATATCAGCGCTAAACAACATCCCGGTTTTGAGCGCATCCACGCCCAAGTCAACCGCAACCGATTCGATTTGTGCAGCCACCGCTTCGGCCGAAAGCGGATAGACGCCTTGCACGCCGAGCGTGTTTTGTGCTGTCACCGCCGTAATCGCTGACATGCCAAAGACGCCAAGCTCTTGAAATGTTTTTAAATCCGCTTGAATGCCGGCGCCACCGCCGCTGTCCGACCCAGCAATCGTCAACGCTTTATACACCGTCATGGTTCTCCTCCCCTTTTACCGTTGTTCAACCCGTCCCTCACGCTTCACATCATCAACGCCAATGCGAGCCAAGGCGTCCAAAAACGCCACCTGAAAACTGCCTGGGCCGCGTTGTCCGGCTTCGGCGGCTGCCTGTTCAGCTGCGACTCCGTAATAGGTTAACGCCGCAACCGCTGCCTTCACAGCATCCTGCTCAACAGCCGCAAACGCTCCAACGACGGACGTTAACAAACAACCTGCCCCGGTCACTTTTGTCAACAGCGGATGGCCGTTGTGAATCAAATATGCTGCCTGTCCATCTGTGACGACATCCTCTTTTCCGGTAATTGCCACGACGGTGCCGAGCTTGGCTGCCGCCCGTTTGGCCAAAGCGACCACATCCCCGCTTCCTTCACCGGCGTCGACTCCTTTAATCATCCACGATTCACCGATCATATTGGCGATTTCCGCCGCATTGCCGCGCACAACCGCGAGTTGAATCTGTTCGGCGATGCGGTGCGCCGTCTCTGTTCGGTAGCTGGTCGCCCCGGCACCGACCGGATCGAAAATCACCGGTACCCCGGCCTCATTAGCCGCCCGGCCGGCAATAAGCATCGCCTCGACTTCCGTTGCATTCAACGTTCCAATATTTAACACAAGCGCTCCTGCAAGCTTCGCCATCTCGGCCACTTCCTCTTTCGCGTACGCCATCACCGGCGAAGCGCCGAGCGCCAACAGCCCGTTCGCCGTAAAATTCGTCACGACGACATTCGTAATATTATGGACGAGCGGTTTCGTCCCTCGCACCCGCTCGAGCAGTTCCGCCCATTCGTGCCAGTTGCCCATCTCCGATTCTCCCCTTTCCTATCGATGCCTCTGCCTTGGCGGTGTTAGGTACGACCGCCATACTTCCGTCTTACAGAATGATGAATTTGTCCCATTCATCAGTCTACTCTTTCTTTTTTTCAATTGCAAGAAAAGAAAAAAAGGCAGTGCCGAACGCCACCTGCCTTTTCTCCTGCTACGGCCGCGTCAATTCTGCCGCGTCCGGCTCTTCAGACGTCGATGCTGGCGACAGCCGCTGCGGCAGCGGCCAATTCCATAAATCCAAATCAACGATATAGCGCGGCCGCCGTTTTGTTTCCTTGTAAATTTTACCAATATACTCACCGATCAGCCCTAGCGCAATGAGCTGCAATCCCCCTAACAGCCAAATCGACGTAATCAGCGATGTCCAGCCCGTCTCTGTATGCCCGGCCCACTTTAAAAAAAGAAAGTAAGCGCCGAACATCAGACTGACGACAAAAGAGACGAACCCGATGAGCGAAATGAAACGGATCGGAGTGATGCTGAACGATGTCACACCATCGAGCGCAAAAGCGATCATCTTTTTTAACGGGTATTTCGTTTTCCCCGCCAACCGCTCCTTCCGGTCGTAATAAACGGATGTCGACCGGAAACCTATAAGTGGGACGATGCCGCGCAAAAACAAATTCACTTCTCCAAACTGTTCCAACGCTTCAACAGCGCGCCGGCTCATCAGTCGATAGTCGGCATGATTATAAACGAGATCGACGCCAAACATCTTCATTAACCGATAAAATCCTTGGGCGGTATGACGTTTAAACCACGTGTCCGTGTCGCGCCGCCGGCGCACGCCGTAAACGATATCATAGCCTTCGCGAAATTTTTGTACAAACGCGCGAATGGCTGACAAATCGTCTTGCAAATCAGCGTCGATCGAGATGAAGCAGTCCGCATGCGCTTTAGCTGCAAACAACCCAGCCAACAGCGCGTTTTGGTGACCGGCATTACGCGCCAGTTTCAATCCCTTCACTTCCGGATACCGCAAGCTCGCCTTGTAAATGAGCTTCCATGTGCTGTCACGGCTGCCGTCATCAACAAACAGGAGCGCGCTTTTTGGTGAAATGAGTCGCTCTTCGATCAGTTCTTCACGCAACGACCGCAAGCGGCCGATTGTCTCGGGCAGCACTTCTTCCTCGTTATAGCACGGTACGACTATAGCCAATACCGGATCGGACATGTCATTTTCCTCCTTCCCGCATCACTTTGTATAAATAAATCGTCCATGCCGATTCATCAGATCGGAACACTCGTTCAAGGCGAAGGGCATTTTCTGCTGCGTTTTCAATCGGCAACGCCGAAAAAATATAGCGCCCACCCATCTCGTAAAACGCCCTCGTGTTTAATTCAAGATGGCGGATCGTTCGTTTTGAGTTTTTCTTAAACATATAATGTTTGCCAAGCTCATCAACAAACAAGTAGCAGCGTCCGCCCCACTCATCGAAATACTCGCGCAGCTTTTTGTTTTTTTCGAGCTCTTTAGCAATGATGCGGCGGAAGCGATGTTTGTATTCCAACGGGTAGAAATTGTTGTACGTATCAAGTGTGTAAAAACCGTTGTATTGAGCGATCGCCGGATGGATGCCAATGCTGGCGACACGGTATGTATGCACAGGACGGCCAATATACTCACGGATGACGGCAAACTGCTTCTCGGCGTAAAATTCCCGGAACGACGGTTTATTGCGATAGACGATTTCCTCATTGTACGAGATGAGCACCAACAGCTGCAGGGCTATCGCCGCTGCGCCGACCGCCCGCCATCTCCGTCCTTCCTGCCAAACAATTTTCAGCGCCATCGCAAACAAGACATAAATGACCATCGGCCGCAAAAAATGATAGCGGGCAAAATTGAACTTATCGAGTAAATCGAATCGTTCGGTTAGCGGCAGCCATCCTTTGTAAAACCAAAACGCATACCATGTGGACAAGGCAAAATTCAGCACATGTAGCACAACAAACGGCGTTTCCTGCCGCCAACGCTTCCGCTTCCATACCAAATATAAGGCGAGCAACGTCAACGGCAAGATGACGAACCCGTGCACGGTCATCACATGTGTATGTCCGAGCACATAGTTTTTGAATGTCAAACGAATGACGCGCCAAAGCGGCAGGCGAGCATGGAAATACTCGTCACGGCTTGTCGGTTCATCGGCAAACAAAAGCGAATGAACAAGCCGGTAATCAACCGCCAAATAAAGCATTGTCATATAGGCGATCGCGGCAAAAAACCGCCAGTTCCACCCTTTTCCGCGGATGACATCAATAAGCCACCAAACACCAAGCGCGCTTAAGAAAAAGAAAAAGCCTAGAACAAAACTCGAATAAAGCGGCAATAGCGTCAATACCGCCCAGTTCACCCATGAGCGCTCACCGTTGCGGATGTTTAAAAACGCCCAAAGCGCGAGCGGCATGCCGAGCGTGCTTAACATTCCCGACGGCCAAAACGGCGTCAACGCAAACGTCAAGGCAGCACCGATACGGATCCATAGCCAACGCTGGCCGGGCAGGACATGTGTTTTCAACAGCAAATACATGCCGATGAACGCAAAAACGCGAGTGATCGCTTGGCTGAGACCATAGGCGTAAACGGACGGAAACAAGGCATGAAGCCACACGATGCCGCTGAATTCTGTGCCGAACGCATTGCGCGGCAGCCCGTTAATGATTTGCGGGATAACTCCATCGATCGGTCCAAACAACTCACCGCTGCGGGTGAGCACTTTATACCAAGCAATGTTCGAATCCAAATTGTCATGGACGCGCATATGTGCATCTTCACCGAGCACAAAATACGGCGACACGTACAAGGCGATGGCAAGCAGCGAGAAGAACAGGAGTCGCTTTTCGATCGCCGGCACCTTTTCTCCTCCTTTCGCCCGGCTCATGTCTTTCCTTATTTTTCAACGCCTTAGGAAAATTATTCATGATGATGGAAAAAAGCGGATGCTAAATAAAAAGCCGCTATTGCCCGTCCAAGCCAAGCAACAGCGGTTTCACATTCATCCATTCACCAAACCCGCACAAGGAAGAAGGGGACTTACAAGCAACGCCCCCTTTCATCACTCTATATACGCACGGAACGACCGTATGAGGGTTCCCTTTGTATCTCTGTTGAAGACAGACGAACTGTTAGTTCAGCTGTGCCGCCGCATGATTAAAAGCAGCGCTTTTTGACCATCTAAGCGGAGAACAAGGCAGCCGGATTGCGGACAAACATTTGCTCAAGCTCTTCGTCACGGATTCCTTCTTTTTTCAATATAGGGAGGATGTTCACAAACAAATGCTCCACATGCCAGTTTTTCATCATCTCGGCAAACGGCTCCGGCAGCGCAAACGGTCGACCGAGCCAAAGATTGACCGTATCGTGTGACAGCATGATTTGATGAGCATACCCATCGCGCAGCAAAGCAAGCAAAGTACGAACCCGTTCTTCATCCATCGGAGCGCCGACCATCCCTTGAATGCCGAAACGGTCAAAAGCAATGTATACGCCGTAAGCAAGCGTCTGACGGTGGTAATCTAAGTCGGTATTGCCACACATATGGCCGATGACAATTTTTTTCGGATCGGCGCCATGCTCAAGCAGATAGGCGGCTTGTTCCGGCCCCATCGTTCCTTCTTGCGTGTGGGTGATGATGACCGCACCCGTTTCTTTTTGCGCGCGGGCGGCGGCGCGGAAAAACAGTTTCTCATACTCGGTAATGCGCCCTTTGCTCGAGGCTAGCTTGATGACACCGGCTTTGATTCCCGTATCGGCAATCCCTTCTGTCAATTCGGTCATAAACATGCCATAAATATCGTCCTCGGCCGTCCCGAGCAGCTGGCGAAATTTGAAATACGGAGGCGCCCCTTCCCCTTGATAGTAATAGCCGGTGGCGCAAATGATGTTCAGTCCAGTTTCTTCAGCGACACGTCGCAAAAACGCCGGGTTGCGCCCGCAGTCGTTCGGCGTTGGGTCGACGACCGTTTGGATGCCGTGCCGTTTCATTTTCTCCGCCACTTCTATCGCCACGCAAAGTGCTTCGTTCTCGCGGAATGGGCCATGTGTCACATCGCCTTGAAATCCCGGATAGCCGAAAAGAAAATGTTCATGGATGAGCGTTTTGCCAAGCTGATCCGCCGCCACAGGGCCAACGACCGTCTCCACCATCCTTGCCATTAGGTGTTCGCCCCTTTCCCCGCTTTTTCATATTCTTCTTCCTGCAATTTCCGCCAAAGCAGCTTGCCACTTGATGTCATCGGCAGCGATGTGCGGAACTCGACGAGGCGCGGATATTTGTACGCCGCCATTTGCGTTTTGGCCCACTCGATGATCTCTTCTTCTGTCACGTTGCCAACGTAATCGTCATGAAGAACGATAAACGCTTTGACCGTTTCACCACGGCGCGGATCCGGCACGCCGACGACGCAAGCTTGTTGGACGGCTGGATGTTTATAAAGGAGCGACTCGACTTCGGTCGGCCACACTTTATACCCAGAGGCGTTGATCATCCGTTTGACGCGGTCGACAATGAAGAAATAGCCTTCCTCGTCCATCCGCCCGATGTCACCGGTGCGGAAAAACCGTTTTCCGTCTAATTCCATGAATGCTTCTTCCGTTTCCTTTTCGCGCCGATAATAGCCGAGGAACACTTGCGGGCCATGGACGACGATTTCGCCGACTTCACCAACGCCAAGCTCCCGGCCAGTTACTGGGTCGATGATGCGTGCGTCAACATCAAACGCTGGAACACCGAGGCATTGCAACTTCGGCCGGTCTGGCGGGTTGAAATGTGTCTGTGAAATCGTCTCGGTTAACCCATAGCCTTCAAAGTAGCGGACGCCGGTGAGCTCAAACAGCTTTTCTCCCACCGCTTCTGGTAGCGCCGCCCCGCCGCCGGAAATGCTCGCAAGCGATGAGATATCGTAACGGCCGAGCGCTGGGTTGGCTAAAAAGTCGATGAGCATCGTACTAATATTCACCCAATGAGTGCATCGGTACCGCTCGATGAGCTGCGCAGCCGCCTCCCGATCCCAACGCGTCATGAGCACGATCGACGAGCCAGCAAAAATCGGCACATGCATGCTATGCACCATCCCGGTGACGTGGAAAAACGGCAATGTGGCTAATGCGACGGAATCGCTCGTCACATTGCTCCAATAATAGGCGCCAACTGTGTTAGCGTTCACCGTTCGATGCGGATGGATGCAGCCTTTTGGCACCCCAGTTGTTCCGGATGTGTACGGCAAGACTGCGATATCATCGACATGACCGTGATATGGAAGTGGCGGCAAGCCAGCATCAAGACAATCAGTCCATAACAAAAGGCGCTCATCCCTAATCATCTGCCGCGGCGCTGCCACTTCAACGGGCAAGGCAACCGGCGACTCATCGGACGCATAATCGGCGTACGCAGCCACAATGACATGCTCAAGCGGCGTCCGGCCGAAAAGAGGAACGACTTTGTCAAGCAGTTCCTGTCCAACAATCCCCACTTTCGTTTCACAATCGTTGATGTAAAAGGAAAGTTCTTCTGAGGTGTTCATCGGATTGATCGGTACGACAATCGCTTCGGCGCGCAAAATGGCATAGTAGGAGATGATAAACTGCGGAGAATTTTGCATATACAACAAAACGCGGTCGCCCGGTTCGACGGACAACTTTTGCTGCAAGCAGCCGGCAAGTGCATTCACATCATCGAGCAGCCGTTTGTACGAATACGCGGCTCCATAGTAATAAATCGCCGTTTTGTTTGGGTAGCGCTTCGCCGTTGTTGCCAAATGATCGACCAACGTCGTTTCCGGAACGGTTAACGTTTTCGACAGACGCTTCGGCCAGTATGGGTAGTGACGTGTATTCATGAAACCCCTCCCCCTTTTCAAACGACGGCCCCACGAGGGCAACCGCCGTTTTCAGAAATCGATGAACAAAACTACCGATACACCTAGACCTTAACTACACCGCTTACTAACCGGTTAGTATGTAAACTGTTACTTTTTATTGTAATCAGTCATAGAGATAATTTCAATAACATTCAGACAAATCCGAATAAAAAGTACGCCAACTACAATAGTTGGCGCAGCACCGGCACACACGCTGATGTCGAAGCAACAATGACATCGGCATCATCTGGCTTCGCCAAACCATGCGCGTCGATCAACATTGTCCGGCAGCCGAGCTCGCGGGCTGGAGCAATATCATTGCCGATATTGTCGCCGACGCAAAGCATTTGCCTATAATCAACATCAAAGCGCATGTGGATGGCTTCCAAATGAACAGCCGTTTTAAGCGGCTTAGCCGCTTGGAAAATTTTATAATCGAATACATCCGCCAACCCAAGCTTCCGCAAAATCGCTTCACTATCCGGTTCTGGACTGTTCGTCATCAAGATGAGTGTCATTTTCTCGCGCAGCTTGGCTAGCGTCTCAACAAGCTCCGGCGTCCTGTTCATTTCAAACTCCGGGCTCATCATCCATTCGCGCGTCTCTAAAAACGCGGCATATGTGTCCTCGTTCGTTAGTCCGTAATGGCGGCCGATGGAACTTGGCACCCACCAAAGGTCACCGATGCTGAAAAATCGGTCCAAATCAATCGTTACCGCCCCCTGATAGAGCGCTTCGGCATCACGGGTTTCCAGCCGTTCGCCGCTCCAGCTGCACACCTCTTGAATAGTTCCTCTCTCCATCCATAAAATCAAATCTTCTTTTGTATCATACACACTGCCGATGCGAAGCGGATGACGCCCGGCAAGCACTGCCCGGTAATCATTCCAAAAGTGCGCCCGATCCGTTTCACCAAGCCGTTTCGCCACTTGTTCGGCGTAATAATCAAAATGCCCTGTTTCCTCGTATAACGTTCCATCTAGATCAAACACGACCGCTTTAATATTTGCCCCGTTCATCGTTCTGTTTGTCTCCTTTCCCCGCTCCTGTGGCCTTGATGCATTGAGCCATAAAGACTGCAATGCGGTTGCCGCAGGCCCGTTTCTATATTACAAAAGGGCGGCGAGGAAATGCAAATGTTGGAAATGAACGACAGACATCACGTTTTCCATTTCACTGAAACAGCTGCGGCAGTTGCTGCACGGCTGTATATATTCCCATATAAGCCATCAAGGCGACCACAATGGCTCCAAATACGGTAAGCCAAAGCGGATGGCGATAGTCGCCGACGATGTTTCGCTTATAGGCAGCGACAAGCATAACCCCAAGTGACAACGGGAGAATCAGTCCGTTTAGTGTTCCGGCTAAAATCAATGTTTTCACTGGACGGCCGATCAAGACAAATACGACTGTCGAAATCAGAATAAATAGCATAATGATCCAGCGGTGAAACCGATCCAAAACATGATGGAACGTGCGGATGAACGATACCGATGTGTAGGCCGATCCGACAACCGACGTAATGGCGGCAGCCCACATAACGACACCGAACAGCCGGTAACCGATTTCCCCAGCGGCCAGTCGGAACACCGAAGCTGGCGGATTGGTTTGATCAAGCGTCAATCCTTTGGCAACAACGCCTAACGCGGCCAAAAACAGCAACATGCGCATAAGCGAGGCAACACCGATCGCTGAGACTGCACTTTTTGTCACTTCCGCCAAACTTCCCTTCCCCTTGATGCCGGCATCGAGCAACCGATGCCCTCCAGCGAACGTAATATATCCGCCAACCGTACCGCCGACAAGCGTCACAATGGCTAAAAAGTCGATTTTTTCGGGAACGACCGCCCGAACGGCCGCCTCGCCAAGTGGCGGCTTAGCTGTGAACACAACATACAGCGTCAGCGCAATCATGACAAATCCGAGTAATTGAGTAAAACGGTCCATTGCCTTGCCAGCTTCGCGGACGAGAAAAATGGCGATGGCGATGATGGCACTCACGATTGCCCCAGTCTTTGGAGACATGCCAAACAACACGTTGAATCCGAGCCCAGCTCCGCCGATGTTGCCGATGTTAAAGGCGAGTCCGCCAAGGAGCACAAACGCCGCCAACACATACCCGAGGCCGGGCAGCACTGCGTTGGCAATATCTTGCGCCCGTCGCTCGGAGACAGCAATAATGCGCCAAATGTTCGCTTGGACGCCGATATCAAGCAAAATGGAAAGCAAAATGACAAACCCGAAACTGGCCGCCAGCTCGACGGTAAATACGGTCGTTTGCGTCAAAAATCCCGGGCCGATGGCCGATGTCGCCATGAGAAAGACCGCTCCGATCAGCACGCTGAGCCTGCTTTCTTTTTTGTTCATCGTCTCGTCTCCTTCCGCATCGCCTGAATAGCGATGCCTTCATTTTGTAACGCTTCATGCAGCCGCTTAGCAAACCGCACCGCCTGTTCATTGTCGCCGTGAAGACAAACCGTATCGGCTTCAATCGCCACCGCCGTCCCTTGCACTGAGCGGACATGCCGGTCACAAACCATCATGAGCACTTGCTTGACCGCTTCATCTTCATCGGCGATGATGGCCTGCGGGTCGCTTCGTGGTGTGAGCGAACCGTCAGCTTGATATGTGCGGTCGGCGAACACTTCACTCGCCGTCTGCAAGCCTTGCGCCTGTCCAGCGCGGATGAGCTCGCTACCCGCCAGGCCGTACAAGATGAGCGTCGGATCGACATCATATACCGCTTTGGCGATCGCTTCTGAAATCCTCGCATCTTTCGCCGCCATATTGTACAAGGCGCCGTGCGGCTTGACGTGCGTCATCACTCCCCCTTCCGCCTTGACGAACGCGGCCAACGCGCCGATTTGGTACACGACGTACGCATACACCTCCTCCGGTGACACAGCCATCATCCGACGTCCAAAGCCGAGCAAATCGGGAAACCCCGGGTGGGCACCGATGGCGACTCCATGACGGATGGCAAGCTGTACCGTTTGCCGCATGACAAGCGGATCGCCAGCATGAAATCCACAGGCAATATTGACAGAAGTGATATACGGCAAAATCTCTTCCTTTCCAAGCCGATACACACCAAAACTTTCACCAAAATCACAGTTCAAATCAATCGTTTTCATCTTTCTCCCCCCATTGGCGGCGAATGGCCGCAATCCAGCGGCCCAGCCGCCGCTGTTGTTCGATATAAAGCTGCACCGCTTCCTCCGGCGCAACCGGCTGAAATTGAATGCGGTCGCCTGGGCGCGCCTGTGCCAACACTGGCAAATCAGCTGCCGCCACTTGGGCGATGCGCGGATAGCCCCCTGTTGTCTGACTGTCAGCCATCAACACGATCGGCTGGCCGGATGTCGGCACTTGCACCGTGCCGAACACAACCGCTTCCGACACCATCTCCCGCTCGCGCCCAAGCACCAACGCCGGTCCAGAAAGCCTGTAACCAATCCGGTCGGACTGCGGTGTCACATGATAGCGGGCGGCAAAAAACTGCCTGCGGCTTTCTGGCGTAAACTCGCTATATTCCGGTCCTGGGACAGCACGCACCGTTTTCGTTTTTCCGTCGATATATCGACCGGCATCTGAAGAAAGTCCCCAACGAAATGGCTTACGAATGTTATGCTCACGTGCAGTGCCAATTGGAAGCACATCTCCAGGCTGGAGCGGGCGGCCCGACAAACCACCTAGCTGCGCTGGAACGTATGTGGAGCGACTACCCATAACAGACGGAACACCGATGCCTCCTGACACTGCGATATAGGCGCGCCACCCTGCCTGGCACACCCCAACCTTTAGGACATCTCCCGGCCGAATAATCACCGGTTTCCACATGGCCATCGGTTCTCCATTGAGCGTGCATGGGAAATCGCCGCCGCATACGGCGATGACCGTCTCGACGTGAAAACGAAGGGTCGGACCGGACATCGTTGCTTCGAGCACCGCCTCATCTCCCTCATTGCCAACAAGCGCATTGGCAAGGCGATACGCCCAAGCGTCCATCACCCCACCAACCGGCACACCGGCATTTCGATAGCCGATGCGCCCGCCATCTTGGACAGTTGTAAAAAATCCACCATCAATGACGTCCATCATCATGTTCCTCTCTCCAACGTGCAAATTCCTCAGCGGTAATCCGGCGAAACTCAACGATGTCACCCGCTGAAAGCAAGCTTGGTTTCTCCCGATGCGGATCAAACAGCCGAAGCGGTGTCCGGCCAATCAATTGCCAACCACCTGGCGTCGCGAGCGGATAAACACCCGTCTGTCCGCCGGCGATGCCGACCGAACCGGCAGGCACCGTTGTGCGCGGCACCGGCCTCCTCGGCGTCGCCAAACGCGGTGATAAGCCCCCTAAATAGGCAAACCCGGGTGAAAAACCGATCATATAGACGCGGTAACGGCCCGAGGAATGAAGCGCCACCACTTCATCTTCCGTCATCCCATGAAAGCGGGCGACATCCGCTAAATCCGGCCCGAACTCGCCGCCGTAACAAACGGGAATGACGATGGTTCGCGTCGAATGGCGGGTGGCCTGTCCGGTCGATCCGATATTCTCGCGCAGCCAGGCACATACGTCAGCATAATTTCCGGCCACCACCGGATCATAATAGACGGTCAGTGAGGAAAACGCCGGCACGATTTCCTTGATGCCTTCTTTTCTCTCTCCCTGAAGCCGGGCTGCTGTTTCGTGAACGATATCGTTTACGGCTTCGTCAATGTAACTGGCAAATCGAACGGTCACCGCGTATTCGCATAACGGAAACAACGTGTATTCCATCGTTACCCCTTCCCTTGAAAACCAAGTTCACGTGAGATATCCATCGCCGCCTGCTTTAATAGCGGAACGATGCGCACCACATCATCGGGCGAAAAACGTGGTTCCGGACCGGCGACGCTCAACCCAGCAACCGCTGCCCCTTCATGGTTGAAAATCGGCACAGCAACAGCAGCAGAGTAGTTTTCCAGCTCAGAACAACTAACCGTATAGCCTTGATTTCGGCCTTCTTCTACCAATCGGCGCAACACTTGTTTGTCTGTCACCGTACATTTAGCGATTTTCACTAGTTCCACTTGTTCTAAATACCGTTCCCGGTCAACTTCATCCATAAACGCAAGCAAGACGCGCGGGCACGCCCCAGCATACAGCGGTGCACGCCGCCCAACTTTCGTATAGACGCGCACCGGTTCGGACGTCTCCACTTTTTCGATATACAGCGCTTCATCGCCGTCGCGGATGACTAAATTCACTGCTTCCTTCGTCTCCTCTTTCAGCCGCTCCATGACCGGCAGCGCCACTCGACGAATATCGAGCCGCTCGGCGACAAGCGCTCCGAACGTCAATAGCGACAAGCCGAGTTCATACTGGTCGCCTTGTTTTTGCAAAAAGCCTAGCGCCACAAGCGACTGCGCCATCCGGTACACCGACGTTTTCGGCATCCGAAGCCGCGCAACCATCTCCGGCAGCGTTAACCGCTCGCAATCAAGAAACAAATCTAGCAGCTCTTTTGTTTTCAAAACCGTTTTATTCATGGCCTCTCCTTGTTCCGAATATCGGAATGATAATTCCGAAATATGAATTTTATTTCAATTATAACGAAAAGTCTAATTATTTTCTACAAAAAACCAACAGCGTCCGATAGATGGACGCTGTTGGTTTCAAGATAAACGTTTCAAAAACACATAACTCACTTTTTGATATTCCATCTTTTGCTCGTAAAAACGATGGGCATCGGTTCGCTGCAAACCGGACGATAACGAAACGATCCTGTAGCCATGCGCTTTCGCCCAATCGTGTACATACGACAACAACGCTTTCCCGTACCCTTTCGACCGCTCGCTCGAAGCGGTGACCAAATCACACACCCAAATAAAACGACCATTATAGAGTGTGATCATCGGCATGAATCCGATGACAGCAACCATTTTATCTTGATCATATAAGGCCACTAGCTTGTACCCTTCTTTTTCTTTCGCTTCACGCACAAGCGCGACATACGTTTCCTCATCTAAGTGAGTGCGCAGCTCACGCATGACTGGAAAAGCGCTTCTCACTTCCTCTTCAGTTTCAAGCCAAACGAATTGTGGCACGGTTTCCATCCCCCTTCTCTATTTATGCAATTAATTATATCTATGTTTTCCAAAAATGGAAGAACAAGACCGCTTCCCCGGAAAGCGGATCGTCCTTCTCGTACGTAAAAAGCATAACGAACCGCGGGACGGGTTGGGCACATTGAATCGCTTGTTGCCAAAAGCAAACAAGGAAGCGCGCTTTGAAGACGCTTCCTTTCTTTTCTTTATCCGTAAACGTTGAGCAGCCAAGACCTTCTTCCTAGTAAAACGGCCGGCCACTCCCATCACGTTCACACTTGCGCACCATCGCCCAGCCTAGCCAACACAGCCGGCAATGCGTCAATGACGTCAGAAGCCAAGACGTCCCACAGTGAATGACCGTTTTGCACAAGCCAATCAGCTGCTTGGCCGTGGACGAACACAGCATTATTCACCGCCGGCTGCACCGCCTCATGCTGCAACAAAAACGCCGCCACGATGCCAGTCAACACATCGCCGCTTCCCCCCTTAGCCAACGCCGGGTTGCCGGTCGCGTTCACATATTGCGCCCCGTCTGGCGTGGTGACAATCGTATACGGCCCTTTTAAGACGACATACACACCATATTCCATAGCCAGCCGCTTCGATACGCCAAAGCGGTCATGCTCCACCTCGCGAATGGAACGATGGACAATGCGCGCCATCTCTCCCGGGTGCGGGGTAATCACCGTCGGGGCGCTCCGTTCGCGCACTCGTTCGGCGTAGTCATCCCAAAAAAACAAAGCGTCTGCATCAATGACAAGCGGCACTGGCTGGCGCACAAGTTCGCTCACTAAGCGGCGCACTCCTTCCGTTCGCCCCATTCCCGGGCCGATGGCCATCGCGTCAATATCAAGCCCGGCCCAATCAGCCACGCCAGCAAATGCGCCTCCCTCTGCCGGCCATAACCGGTACATCGCCTCCGGCACACAGCTGGCAACTGCCTCGTACACCGTTTCCGGAACGGCCATCGTCACAAGCCCGGCCCCGCTGCGAAGTGCCGCTTTCGCTGTCATCGTTACCGCCCCGCTCATCTCCTTAGATCCGCCGACAATGAGCAGCTTACCGTGCGTTCCTTTATGCGATGACCGTTTTCGCTTCGGCATTGTCTGCACCACATCGCTATGTTCCCACAAAAACCGGACATCTGTCTTCACCTGCACCGCTAGCGGCGGGATGCCGATATCGACCACAGCGATCTCTCCGTAATAATCCGCCGCAGGAAACGTATACGCCCCAAGCTTCGGACATTGGACGGTAAGCGTCACATCAGCACGAATGGCGGTGCTGACATCGCCTCCATCAGCCGGCACCCCGCTTGGCACATCGATCGCGTATACCGTTGCGGACGTGCGGTTCACTTGCTCAATGATTTCTTTATACGGCGGGCGCACGTCTCCTTTGATGCCAATGCCAAGGAGCGAGTCAATGATGACGTCGTAATGTGGCACGCGTGCCGCAAACGCTCGTTCATTCCCCTCATAAGCTATCCAAGAATACCCCGACCGCTCGTACACCTCAAGCGCCGTGCGCGCCGCGCCTTTCACCTTCTCTTGCGGCGGCACGAGCCATACATCGGCGTCATAACCATAACTTTTCAACATGCGTGCAATGACCAATCCGTCGCCGCCGTTATTGCCCGTCCCGACGAGCACCGCCACCCTAGCCGTGTGTGGAATTCGCTCTTTCAACACCCGAAACAGCGCCTGCCCAGCGTTTTCCATCAACGAGTCATCACGAATGCCGATCCGCTCGGTCACTTCTCGGTCAATAGCGTACATTTCATCAGCCGTTACGATCGGAATCATTGCCCATTCCCCTTTCCATTTCCATCCCTATTGTTTAGTGTACAATTTTTCCAAGCGAAAGACGAGCACAAATATTTTCTCTAGAAGCGCAACGATGTAAACGTTTCCTGAAGAATCCGAATGGAAAATACATATTGACAACAAATAGCTGTCGCATTATCATGAATTTCATAAAAATTACATACAGCAAACCGCTTATCAAGAGTGACTGAGGGAACAGGCCCAATGACGTCCGGCAACCTCCCCTTGAGGGAACGGTGCTAATTCCTGCAGAATGGCTTTCATTCTGAAAGATAAGTCGGGAGTTTACATACCACCGATGCCTCTTTCCGAATGAAAGAGGCATTTTTGTTTACCAAATTCTACCTATCAACACAAGGAGGATGGACATGATCGACATTCAAAACGTTACAAAGGTGTATACAACGAAAAAGAAACAAACCGTTGCGGTAGACAACGTATCACTTACGATTCGCGATGGTGAAATTTTTGGCATCATCGGCTACAGCGGCGCTGGAAAAAGCACGCTGCTGCGCTGCTTAAACGCCCTAGAACGTCCCACATCCGGCCGCATTCTCATCGATGGGATCGATGTAACAGCATTAGATGCCAAAGAACTGCGGCAAGTGCGCCAAAAAATCGGAATGATTTTCCAACACTTTTCTTTAGTTAGCTCGAAAACAGTATTTGAAAATATCGCCTTCGCCTTAAAAGCAGCTAAAAAACCGAAACCGGACATCGAAAAACGGGTCAATGAGCTGCTCGACATGGTCGGTCTATCCGACAAGCGGGACGCCTATCCGGCGCAGCTGAGTGGCGGGCAAAAACAGCGCGTCGGCATCGCCCGGGCACTCGCTAACAATCCGACCGTCCTGTTATGCGATGAAGCCACATCGGCGCTCGATCCGAGCACGACCAAATCGATTTTAGAACTGCTGAAAAAAATTAACCGTGAGCTCGGTATTACGATCGTCTTCATTACTCACGAAATGGAAGTGGTCAAACATATATGTGACCGCGTTGCCGTCATGCAAAACGGCAAAGTGATTGAACTCGGCACCGTTTATGAGCTGTTTACCCATCCGAAAGAAGAATTAACGAGATCGTTCGTCCATAGCGTCATGCATGTTGACTTGCCTGCACATTTACGGGAAACGCATACGGGGACGATCGTGAAAATTCAGTTTGAAGGCAAAAGCGCGACGGAAACAATCGTTTCCGATATGTTGCAACAATTTGAAGTAAAAGGAAATATTTTGCATGCCAAAATCGAGTATATCCAAGACAAACCGCTCGGTATTTTTGTGATGGAGCTGATCGGGAAAGAGGATGAAATTCAACGGGCGATGGATTATATCGCTAAACGGACGAACAGATTGGAGGTTGTTTCGCATGCTGCTTGATACATTACTAGGCCTGCTTCCGGAGTTGAATAAGGCGTTTTTCGAAACGATTTATATGGTGGCTATTTCCTTGTTTGTCGCGATCATTGTTGGATTGCCGCTTGGCGTTTTGCTGTTCGTCACCGACCGCGGCTTGTTTTTGGAACATGCCATTTTAAAATCCGTTCTCGGCTTTCTCGTTAACATGGTTCGATCGATTCCGTTTATCATTTTGCTTGTCGGTCTCTTACCGCTGACAAAGCTCCTCACGGGAACTACGATCGGACCGACAGCAGCCTCTGTTTCTTTATCGGTGGCGGCTATTCCCTTTTTCGCACGAATCGTGGAAACCTCGTTGCGCGAGATTGAAAAAGACGTTATTGAAGCAGCGGTGGCGGTTGGGGCGACGCCGTGGATGATCATTAAAGACGTGCTGCTCCCAGAAGCCCGACCGGGCATTGTACAAGGAATAACAATTACAACAATCAGTTTAGTCGGCTATTCCGCAATGGCCGGAATCGTGGGCGGCGGCGGTGTCGGCGATTTAGCCATTCGTTTCGGCTATTACCGCTATGACAATACGGTCATGATCACCACTATTGTTATTTTAATTTGCCTTGTCCAAGTCATCCAGTTTGCCGGCGACCGCATCGCTCGTCTTGTTGACAAGCGATAGGCCGCTTACTATTAAACTCACTCATAGGGAGGACTTCATGATGAAAAAATGGTTGATGGCGCTCACATTGCTTCTCGTGTTCGGCACTCTTGCCGCCTGCGGCAACAGCAGCTCCTCATCTGAGAGCAGCGCTGAATCGAAAGAGAAAAAAGAGTTGACAATCGGAGCGACTTCCGGTCCGTACAGTGATATGGTGAATAAGGCGATCAAGCCGATTTTGGAGAAAAAAGGGTATGAAGTAAACGTCGTCGAATTCAGCGATTATATCCAACCAAACTTGGCTTTAGCCAACGGCGACCTAGATGCAAACTTGTTCCAGCACAAAATTTATATGGAAAATTTCGCAAAAGAGCACAACTTGGACCTTTCGGAAGTCATCGTTGTACCGACCGCCCCAATGGGCATTTATTCAAACAAATTCAAATCACTTGATGAAGTGGCCGCCGGGAGCGAAATCGCCATCCCGAACGACCCGACGAACTTGGCGCGGACGTTGTTAATTTTGCAAGATCACGGCTTAATTAAACTCGACTCAGCCGTAAACCCGCTCACGGTGTCAGAAAAAGATGTCAAAGAAAATGTGAAACATCTCCAATTCAAGCCGATTGAAGCTGGCCAGCTGCCGCGCACGGTGGAAAGTGTTGATTTGGCAGCTGTCCCCGGCAACTTCGCCTTAGCGGCGAAAATGGATTTAACCGACGCCTTAGCGTTGGAAAACATGCCGGATGACTACCGGAATCGCATTGTTGTCAATACAAAAGATTTGAACCAACCGTTTGTCAAAGATCTCAAAGAAGCAGTCGAGTCAAAAGAATTTGAGAAAGTCATTGATCAAGAGTTTCGAGGGTTCGGCAAACCGAAATGGATGCTAGAACGAAACAAATAACACAACGATACGCCGCTCTGCATGGGCGGCATTTTCTTCTGTAGACGATGGGGATAAAAAAGCAGTATAGTAGAAGTGTTCCGTTTCATTTCGTTCCAAAAGAGGCGATCAATGTTGACATACATTGAAAAAGGAAGCAGCGAATACATCAAAGCAAGCGCATCATTATTTTTTGGCGGCTTTGTGACATTTGCCGTCCTGTACACGACCCAACCGCTGCTGCCGATTTTCGCTAAACAGTTTGACGTTTCCGCCGCAGCAGCGAGCTTAACCGTATCGGCATCGACCGGTACGCTTGCGGTTATGATGCTGATCGCCGCCAACTTGTCAGATCGAATCGGCAAAAAACGCGTGATGACAGTATCGATGTGGCTGACCTCGCTCCTTGCCATCGCAATGGCGTTCAGCCCAAACTTTGCGGTGCTGCTTGCAGCGCGTACCTTCATTGGCATCTCAGCAGCAGGCATTCCTTCATTGGCGATGGCCTATGTCGCTGAAGAATTCCACCCGGCAAGCGTCGGCAAAGCGATGGGGCTTTATATTAGCGGCACATCGATCGGCGGCATGGCCGGACGAATTTTGACTGGGGTGCTTACCGATCTTTTTTCATGGCGATGGGCACTTGGGATCATCGGCCTTCTTTCCCTAGCGCTTTGCCTCGCCTTCACCGCCCTTCTGCCTGCTCCAAGACAGGCACCCCAGCGGCGAAACAGCGACGAAGCAGCATGGCGGACGTACGCTGTCCATCTTCGCAACAAGCCGCTAATGGCGCTCGTTGTCCTTGGCTTTTTGTTTATGGGCGGCTTTGTGACGCTCTACAATTACATCAGCTTTTTGTTAAGCGAACCGCCGTATTCGTTCCGCCAGTCGGTGCTCGGGTTTTTATTTATTGTATATATCTTTGGCAGCTTCAGCTCTGTGTATATGGGGCGGAAGGCAGATGAGTACGGCCATGCGCGCACCCTTCGCCTTTCGGTGGCTGTAACAGCACTTGGAGCGTTTGTCACGCTCGCTCCTTCGGCACTCGTAAAAATAGCCGGTCTGGCGCTGTTTACGTTTGGCTTTTTCGGCTGCCATTCGATTGCAAGCGCTTGGATTGGGGAACGGACGCACATTCATAAAACGCAAGCGTCCTCCTTATATCTTCTTTTCTATTATTTAGGGTCAAGCCTCGCCGGAACGGCGGGCGGTTACGTTTGGGTTCACTTTCATTGGATCGGCGTCATCGCCTTTATTTTGGCATTACTCTCCTTATCTTACCCACTCATCCTGTTTGCGGAAAAACGGCGGCCATCACACGTAAGATGACCGCCGCTTCCATTACGGTTGCTTCGTAATGACTTGCAGCCCAAATTGCAGGCAATCTTCACAAATTGATGCCAGCGGTCCGTTAATGAGCCGCGGCTTTTCTTTCAAACAAAACGAACAGCGACCGTCGCACGCTTCTTGCGCTTCCAACGCCAAGGCCTCTTCCAGCTTTTCAAGAGGGAAGACGGAGAGCGCTTCATACACGTTATCAAGCAAATGGCTATCAATATAAGCACATTTGCCTTCCCAACGCAGTGCTGTCAATTTCGCCGCCACCGCCATCCCTTCGTAAAATCGACGGCGAGCTTCGTCCCCGCTCTGTTCGGCCATCGCAGCCACATCATCGGCAAACCGCTCAAGCGCCGCGGCCGTGCATTCATCCAGCCACCGTGTTGTCCCGTTTGTCATACTCCCCCTCCTTATATTTTTCCTTTCTAATACGACAAACAGGCACATTTTCCTTCCTCACTGCAGCGATTCATCTAGAAAACGGGCGCGCAACTCAGGGGGCGGCAGCTGACAACGGTCTTGCTTGCGGATGAGGCGGTGACGGCGGGCGGCAATTTGGTCATACACGAAGTCGCGGAGCAGCCGCGGAACGAGAAGTCCAGCCGCCGCCAGCCCATTCCATGGCCAGGCAAGGTGACGGCCGATGCGCAAAACGGCATCCGACTTGATATAATAACAACCGTCTTCGATGAGGACGACCGTATCTCTTCCTAGTACATTTCCCTTTTCCAACAACGCCCGACCGACGGTGCTTTGTTGCGCAGCAAAGCGGAACACCGCCTTCCGGTCACGCGCAGCGATCCACCACACACTGTCATGGCAAAACAAGCAGTCGCCATCAAAAAGAATGATGGGAGACACCTCACTCCCCCCTTATCGGCTATTGACCGGCTCAATGCAGGCGCTAATATCATTTTTCGGTGAATTGACAAGCGGCGCCACTTCGTACATTCGCATTTGTTCACTCGGATACGGCTGCAGGAACGATTTCAAATACTCGCTGTCATCAAAGCTTGGATCAAGCCAGTCTTCATGCCGCTCGAAAGGCAAAATGACCGGCATCCGATCGTGAATGGCCGCAACGAGTTTATTCGCCTTCGTTGTAATGATCGTGCACGTTTCCAGTGGCCCGCTTGGCCCGTCCCAGCGCTCCCACAGCCCAGCGAACGCAAACGGTTCGTCCGTTGCGAGCGTGAACCGATACGGCACTTTTTTTGTCCCCTCTTTTTTCCATTCATAAAATCCATCGGCTAAAATCAAACAGCGTCGCCGCTTGAACGCATGGCGGAAGCTCGCTTTCTCATCGACCGTTTCCGCTCGCGCGTTGATCATTTTCGCCCCGATGCGAGCATCTTTCGCCCAAAACGGGATAAGCCCCCAGCGCATCATTTTGCCGACTCGCTCCCCTTCTTCGGCCACAACCGTCAACACTTCCTGGCTGGGAGCGATGTTAAAGCGCGGGGCGAGCGAGCCCTGATAACGAAAACGAAATAGGGCTTGCAATGTCGTTAAATCCGCAATAAGTGTAAACCGGCCGCACATGTTCTTCGCTCCTTTTTATGATGTTGTTTCAGGTATAAAAAAGCGACCGAGAGCAAACCTCGGCCACCTTAAGGAGATGGCGATTCCAATGAACGCAAAAATGCCAATACCCGTTTTGTATATTCTTCTCTATATAACGAGAAGCTTTTCACATGATCTGCTTTTTCCGTCAGCCATAGTTGAAAAATATCTGGATGGGTATCATACAACTTCATACTTTCTTCGTACGGGATCGAACGGTCATCTTTACTGTGGATGAACAACACCGGCCTTGGTGCCACATCGTTAACCGCGTGAATCGGCGAAGATAATCTTAAATCCAAATCAGCCAACGCCGGCACAATCGCCAAAATTAAATACGTAAACGGCACATCAGGCAAATGCGTCCATACGGGCATGTTGGCGCGCAAATACGATTCCAAGTCACTGAACGGGCTATCAGCAATCACCCCACGAACATCACGATCCTCTGCTGCTGCCAAAATCGACGTCGCCGCTCCCATCGAGATGCCATACAAAGCGACCGGCTCGCGGTAATGTTGTTTTGCGTAATCAATGACGCCAAGCAAATCCTCTTTCTCTTTCACACCGATCGTAATCATCTCTCCGTCCGACTCGCCGCTGGCACGGAAATCAAATAAAATGACGCGGTAGCCTTCCGCCGCCAACCGCTTGGCAAGCAGCAAAAACGGAACGTTCTTCTGAATGCGGTTGCCGCCGTACCCATGGGCAAAAACGACTGTCATGCGCGCCGGTTTCTGCGGCGAAATGACCCAGCCTTTGAGCGCTGTCTCCCCGTCTTTGCTTGTAAAGATGACATTTTCATACACCATCCCGTAGTCGTTCGGCGCCTCGGTAATCGGCTGGCGCTCTTTATGAGTCAGCTGCCAGCCGACATAAACGGACAAACCGATGCAAGCCAGCACCCCGAGCGCAACAATGGCAAGCGACAACGGAATCCAAACACGCCGTATAGGACGATGTGATGCGCGGCCTAATTCCATCGCTTCCTCTCCTCATTCGTTTTTTCATTCTATCCACTACACGTGACCCTCTTCTCTCCTCTATCATTTTTATGCTTTCTCAAGCCGATGGCGCAACTGTTCAACATATTCGCCCGAACCCGTCACAATCAGCCGATCGCCTTTTTGCAATTCCGTATCGCCATGAGGCACGATAAACTCGTTCTCGCGGAAAATACGGACGATAATACAGTCGCCCATAAATGGAAAACGACGAAGCGTGATCCCGTCATAATCCGGATTGTTCATGGCCACTTCATGCAGTGTTGTATCTTTGTTGATCATCATCCGCGCCACCCTTGGTGATTCGATGGACGCCCGCAGCATGGAACTGGTTGAGCGGAGCACAGATAACACTTCAATCCCCTCGTCGTTCAACCGCTCCACTTGTTTCGGGCTTTCTGCAAGCACCAAAACTCGCCCAACCCCTTGTTCCTTCGCCGCTAGCGCCACATCAGCGTTCACCTTCTCATTCCCAGTCCAAGCGACAACAATGTCAGCCGCAAAAGCTCCCTGCTCTTCCAACGCCTCTTTTGTGTAATCAGCGATACGAACGATGGAGAAAACATCGCCCGCTCCTGTTCGCTCCATGTCTTCCCGCTGAGCATGAAAAAGCCTTACGTCGTATCGATGCAAATCAAGCTCCCGGGCAGCCGCCAAGGTAAACTGATTCACTCCGATGAGTGATACGGTGATTTTTCCTTCGTCTTTCGGGCGAACAAACAATTTTTTAAACAAAGTCGGTGCCACAATGCTAGACAAAACAGCTACTAAAACGAGCGCCCCTTCCATCGTCTCATCGATCATCCCGATCCGTTTGGCGATGGCAGCTGCCGCAATGACAAGCGACAATGTCGACACAAGCAAAAACGAGGCGGCCAACGTCATTTTCGTATCATACCAAATGCGGAGCAAAAACACCGGGACGACTTTCGATACGATCAGCGCCAAAAAAAGAAACGGAATCATCATTAAAATCGTTGGTTCAGTGATGAGCGAACGTAAATTTAAATCAACACCGACCATGACAAAGAAGATGGGAATGAGAAAACCGTAGCCAAACGAATCAAGCTGATGGCGCAACTCTTTATTCGGCGACAACAGCGAAACGAGCACCCCGGCTAAAAATGCTCCTAAAATGTTTTCCGCTCCAAATGTCTCGGACAATGCGACGAGCACAATCATCAAAGTAAATACCGCGCGGGTTCCGATTTGAACTGTTCCCTTCGCCATTGTCTCGACAAACGACCGTCTCTTGAAATGTTTTCCGACAAAATAAAACACGACCCCGCAAGCAAATAAGCCAAGCAACAGCCATGTACTTCCATGTTCAGGCTCATAAAGCGAAACGAACACAGCCAGCAAAATCATTGTCGCTAAATCAGCAATCACCGCAACAAGTAAAATTGTCTGTCCAATGGTTGTCTCCATCAAGTTTGTATCTTTTAACGTTGGCACAACGACCCCGAGGGAAATGGTCGAAATGATGAGTGTCATGAAAAACGCGTTGTCTATATAACCAAAGACGACAAATAAATAGGAAAGACCGTACGACAAAGCAAAAATCGCCACAAAAATGAGTGGAGCAACTCCAAACGGATTTGGTTCTTTTCTTTGTTTGCCGGTTGTTTTCGGTTGATTGGCAAACATCGAAAAGTCAATTTCCAGCCCACTTAAAAACATTAAAAACAAAAAACCAAGCGTAGACAACGTCTCAATCCACATGTCCGGTTGTACAAGATCAAACCCTGTTTTTCCGATCACAATGCCAACGAGAATTTCCGCCACCACGACCGGAATGATTTGCAACCGAAGCCGATTTAATGCGATAGGCGTTAAAAACGCCGCAACAACAACAATCAATAACGAAGTGAGCGATGACTGTTCGGCCATAACTTTCCCCTTTCCAAACGAACATTCCTAAAAGGCCGTCGGAGCCGTGTTCCTGCCAAACGAGAACAGAGCGGCTCATCCGTGTTTAGCGGCAGCCACCGCCAAAATCAATTTACGGCCTTCTAGACTTTTCATCTTAACGAATTTTAAGGCGCGGTGCAACTGAATCGCTGTTTCCACCTCGGCCGATTTTAAGCAGTCATCGTTTTTGTAGACACACGACAAGATGACATTGAGTCGGGAAACGATTCCTTCCTTTGTTGTATAGGATATTTGCTTGAAATTTTGTCACTTGACCCACTTGTTCGTTTAGGCAGCTATCCATCTAGCAAAAAGAGATGCCCGCAAAAGAGCGTGCATCTCTTTCGCTCATCATCCCTTGCGTGCCATCCGCTCATGAATGCGAAAGCGGCGCTGCTCCTTTCGCTTGAACAATCAAGTCAAACTCACGCACCGATGTCATCCGTTCATCGACAAGCCCCCGCTCCCAGACACGTTGCAAAAACAGCTCAGCGATCAATCGATTTCGCTCATTTTCTTGCCCGCGCTCGAGAGCAATGATGCTCAAATACACATCGCACATCCGGTTGGCCACCGTTTTCGCATGAAATGTCTGCACTTCCTCCGCCTGGCCGCCAAGACGTGCGAGTGCTGCCACCAATTCCTTAAGCCCCTCTGCCACGGGACGAGCGAGCAGCTTCATCTCGTCCGCCACCCTCTCGAGCCGTGCCTTCATCTCGGCGGCAAACCGCTCGTGGATACGGTATTTGCGCATGAGCCGCAGCACCTCGAGCGCCAAAATGTTGGCTGTCCCTTCCCAGACGGTCAGCACTTGGGCGTCACGAAGCAGACGCGGGGTGACAAAATCCTCAATGTACCCGTTGCCACCGTGCATTTCAATCGCTTCATGGCTAAACGCGATCGCCTCTTCGGCCGTACGCATCTTAAGAAGGGCAATCAGAAGCCTGAGCCATGCTTTCTCCGATTCATCTGCCTCATGTGGCGCGGTCATGACGCGGTCAAACAAGGCGACCATCTCAAAGCAGGCGCTCGTTTCCACTTCTTGACGCGCCGTCAAGTCGGCGAGCGTCCCGCGCACCATTGGGTAATCGGTCAGTTGATGGCCAAACGCCGTGCGCCGCTCGGCGTATTGTTTCGCTTCCTCGAGCGCCCGCTTCATGATACCGACTGAGGCGATCGCATTGCAAACACGAGACAAATTGAGCGCTTCCATCATATAATAAAAACCTTTTCGCGGATCGCCGACGACATAAGCCTTGGCTCCATCAAACACAACTTCGGCGGACGGCACGGCGCGCACACCTAATTTATCCTTTAAACGGCGGATGGTGATGCCGTTTAACGTCCCATCCTCGTTGCGCCATGGAACGAGAAACAAGCTCAACCCTTTCGTCCCTGGCCCGCTCCCGTCGATGCGCGCCAACACGAGCGCTACGCCGCAGCGCCCGGCATTGCTGGCAAAATATTTTTCTCCGTACAGTTTATAATGATCCCCGCACGGTACAGCGCGCACTGCATTGGCCCCAACATCCGACCCGCCTTGCCGCTCAGTTAAAAACGTCGCCCCTTCATACAGCTCGATCTCACCGGTGGAAATGACATGAGGCAAGTACCGAGTTTTTAACTCATGATCAGCGAAATGTTCAAGCACATACGCCGTCGCCATCGTCAGTGTCACCGGGCAATAAAACCCGGGCTCGGCTTGCGATAAGATGTATCCTTGGGCGTACGAGTAAATATAGTTTCCTTGTTTCCCGAGCTCGGGAATCGGTTTATGCACATAGCCGACGATTCCCGTTTCATACGTCTGTTTCGCCGTCTGTTCGTATCCTTCATTCACCCACACTTCGGAAATGTCGTTTCCAAAACGGTCGTACTTCATTAGACGCGGTTGCCCTTCACGGTCGGTATGCACAGCGCGGCGGTCGACCTCCGTCAAGCAAAATTCGTAAAACGATTCAAGTTTTTCTTCAGCATACTGGTACAATTCATCATCCAAATACCGTTTCAAATTGGCAAGCAAATTCGGATCGGCTTCACGAAGCGGTTTCATCGTCCCTCCCCTTTCCTCTTTTCTCATCATCCCTGTACTTCCTGCGCCGCCTCCCGCGCCCGGAGCACTTGTTTCAACACTTTTCCCGTCGCGTTGCGCGGCAATTCAGCAATCGCCTCATACAAGCGGGGAATTTTATAGTCAGCCAGCTTACCAGATAGGAAGCGCTTACAATCCTCAGCAAGCAACTCAAGCGGCGCACTCAGCACAACGAACGCTTTCGCTGTTTCGCCCCACTCCGGATGAGGCACACCGATCACGGCGACATCAGCGATCGCTGGATGCGTCCGCAGCACATCTTCGACTTCCTTCGGATAAATGTTAACTCCTCCAGAAATAATGACATCTTTCTTCCGATCGACGATCCAAATGTAGCCGTCCTCATCACGGCGCGCCAAGTCCCCCGTGTACAGCCAGCCGTTTCGGATCACATCATTCGTTTTTTCCTCATCTTTGTAGTATCCTTTCATCACGCTTTCGCCGCGCAACACGATCTCGCCGACTTCACCAGGCGCAACTTCATTTCCTTGTTCATCGACGATCGCCACTTCACAATGGAGGGCGGCATATTTACCGACACTTCCTGCTTTTTCTTCATGTTCCTCAGGAGCTAAATACGTACCATTCGGGCCGGCCTCCGTTAATCCGTATAGGCACATCACCCGCTCAGCGCCAAAACGGCTGGCAACAAACCGCACTTCCTCGCGCGACAGCGGAGCCCCTCCGTACATCCAATAACGGACGGAAGACAGGTCGTAATCCATAAACCGAGGGTGTTTTGCCGTTAACAAATACGCCACTGGTGCGCCGAAAAAGTGAGTAATCTTATGCCGCTCCACCAATTCAAGCAACGCCTCAGGGGAGAACGCGGGCGCTACGACGTGAGTGGCGCCGACATACATACCACCGACGAAAAACAGATGAAGCGGTGCCGAATGACTAAGCGGCATCAGGTGCAGCAAGCGGCTATGGCGATCGATTTTCGTTTCGATCACGATCATGTCCGCAACCGTGATAATATTGCGATGAGTGAACAACACTCCTTTCGGTCGCCCGGTTGTTCCCGATGTATACAAAATCGTCGCTTCATCCTCTTCTTTAGCCAAACAGACGATCTCCTTTGGATCCCCCGAACCGATCAACTCCTCAAGCGACCGCCAGCCATCTTCCTCCTTTCCTGTCTTGATCCAAATGACATCGCTTTTACCAACAAGCGGAACGAGCGCCTGATGCACTGAATCGTGGGCGATGAGCGCCTTCGCATCGCTATGATCCAAAATATACTGTACTTCCGCCGCCGTAAGACGGGCGTTGATCGGCACGACAACCGCGCCAAGGCGCAAAACGGCAAAGTACGAAAACACAAACTCTTTTGTGTTGGGCATATACAACGCGACTTTATCACCGCACCCCAACCCGAGCCGAGCGAGCGATGACGCCAAACGGTTGACCGTTCGGTTCACTTCAGCATACGAAAGCTCCGTTTCCCCATCAATGACCGCCGTTTTTTCAGGAAACTTCCTCGCATGACGGGCGAGAAGTTCAGAAATGTTCATTCAGCTCTATCCTTCCATTCTCGCAATCGCTTTTCAAAATCGGAAAGCAACGCCTCCATCTCCGCCTTCAGCTTCAGCAAATCGTCAATCCGCTCGCTCACCTCCTTAATTTTTTTACGTCCGTATTCGACCGTTTTTTCGAGTTGTTTCTTTCCGGTGCGATCCTCATCAAACAGCGCAATCATCTCATGAATTTCCTCAAGCGAAAAGCCGAACCGTTTGCCGCGCAAAATGAGCTTGAGCTTTGCCCGCTCCTTTTTCGTATACAGCCGTTGCCCTGACTCCGTCCGAATCGGGGTAAGCAGCCCGCGCTCTTCATAATAGCGGATCGTCCGTGTGCTTACATGAAACTCCTGCGCCAAATCAGAAATGGTAAAATAGCCCATCGTAATCCTTTCTATAGATGTAATATTCTGAATTTTATTTTAATTGACGTTGACGTAAAAGTCAATCAACCTCCTGCTTTCTCATCAAAGAAAAAAGGTGTCTCAACAGAAACGAGACACCCTTTGCATGAAGACGGATAAAACCTCACCCGCCCGCTCCTGTGTAAAAGCGCAAAGCAAAGCGCCAAAAGCGGCGGGCAAGCCATAAAAAGAGAATGGCCACAGCCAAAGCGGCAAGCACTGTCGAAACACTCCATTTTCCAAGCAGCGCCAGCGCAGGTGTATTCGTAATTAATACAGCCGGCAACACGTAAGTGATCACCATCCGGACCGCGCCGCGGTACATGCTGCCAGGAAAGCGAGCCGTTTCAAAAAATGAATCGAAAATAAACGACAAGTCATCGATGCGCACGACCCAAAACGACGTCGTCATCAGCATCATCCATAGCGAATAAATCAACAAAAGCGAAGCAGCCATAACGACAAGAAACATAAGTACATCGACCGCCGACGGAACATAGCGCTCGATATACAAGCCATAGCCGATGACGCCGAGGCCGAGTGCCACATCAATGAGCCGCCAAAAGACAAGATGGCGGAAGCTGACGTAAAACATGCTGTCGACCGGTTTTGTCAAAATGTAATCGAGCGTACCACGCCTGACGTGTTCAAGCAGACGCGGCATGTTCGGACGAAGGGCGAAGTCAATGAACCCGCGCAGCATATTAAAGATGCCGAGCAACACAAGCACTTCTGCATACGTCCAGCCTCCTAAATCATCCGTCTGGTAAAAAAAGATATGGACGGTGAGCAGCGCCATGCCAACGCCAAAAAAACTAGCTGCAAAATTGCCAAAAAATTCGCTTCGATACTCCATTTCTTCCACAAAACAGGCACGGAAAAATTCGCGGAACACCCGCCCGTATCGCCGCATAGTCATCCACCTACCGCTTGATTTTTTTTCATTCCCGCCTTCCACAGCCATTGTAAAACAGCGGCCAACACAAACAGCCACCCTGCCGCGATGGCAAAGCCGCGCACCAATTCCTCCGCTCTCACCGCTCCGGTGGCGATTTCAATCGGGAAGCTGATCATATAGCGGAACGGCAGCCATTCGCTCCATTCCCGAAGCTGCGGCGGAAGCATTTCAAGCGGCGCGATTCTTCCCGACAAAAACAATGAAATGACATCGATGACGCCGTACACGGCCGCCACTTTGGTCACCCAAAACGCAAGCAACCCACACGAGTAACTCAGCAAAAAGCGAAGGGCGGCACCAAGCACGACGGCCCCCAAAAACCACCCGATTTGGCTTCCTGTCATATGCGGGCGAAGCGCTGGCCAATACACCGCTCCTACCATCCAAACCGGCACTAAAATGACGAGAAACAACCATTTATAGACGATATTTTCCGCAATCGCCCAATGAATCGGATGAAGCGGCCGCAGCAACAAGTTTGAAAACGTCCCTTCGCGGATTTCACGGTCAAGCTCCCATACATCCCATGCGCTCGTCATCCGTTCGACAAAAATAACGGCCATAAAATAAAAGAGAAACGACTCGCTCTCTTCCGGATGAATGTTCATCCAAACGAACATCGTAATGAGTGGCTGGGTGATGGCACCCGTCATCCAAACGAACGTCGCCAAGCGGTACGCGAGCATTTCGATATACTTCATACGCAGCAGGGCGATATATTTACGAACCATATACACCCTCCTGAAACGCGCGCGTAATCACTTCCTCAAGCGGTGGGTCTTCAATATTAATATCACGGACATCAAACCGCTCCAATAACCGCGCCGCCGTCCCCGCCGCCGTCTCACGTGCCACTCTGAGCACGACCGTTCCCTCTTCCATTTCCGCTACTTCGCCATACTCGTCCCAGCTGATGTTTGGGAGCCGCGAAAACCGGACTTCAAGCCGCTTGTACGGCGCCAGCTTCTCCGTCAACACCGAGAGCTCCCCATCGTAAATGAGCCGCCCATAGTTGATGATCATCACCCGGTCACAAAGGGCCGCGACATCGCCCATGTAATGCGATGTCAACAAAATGGTCGTCTCATGCTCTCGGTTGTAATCGACAATAAAGCGGCGCACGTTTTCTTGCGTATGAACGTCAAGCCCGATCGTCGGCTCATCTAAAAACAACACTTGCGGTCGATGCAAAAGCGCCGCCGCCAACTCGCAGCGCATCCGCTGTCCAAGCGACAAGCTGCGCGTCGGTTTGTCCAACAACGGCGCTAAATCGAGCAGCTCAGTAAGCTCTTCTAACGTCTGGCGGAATGATCGATCGTCGATGTCATAAATCGCTTTATTGACCAAAAACGTCTCCATCGGCGGAATGTCCCAAATGAGCTGGCTTTTTTGCCCCATCACCAAGCTCATCATCTTTTTAAACTCCGCCTTTTGTTCAAACGGCACAAAACCGCCGACCGTGATTTCCCCTGACGTCGGGTGCAACAGGCCGGCAAGCATCTTCATCGTCGTCGTTTTCCCCGCTCCGTTCGGGCCTAAAAAACCGACGATCTCCCCTTTTTCGATCGTAAACGAAACATCTTTGACCGCCTCGACAATCCGGTAGTCACGGCGCCATAAACTGCGCACCGCCTCGAGCCATCCGGCTTCGCGGCGATGGACACGGAACGATTTATGCAAATGGCTGACACGGATTACCATGTTCATCCCCCAATATGCGCATGCTGTTGACATTCTTTTGTTATATCACATTCGAAGGATATGCTGCAAAGAAAAATGTTTCGGCATCTTTCCTCTATGGTTCCCTTCTTTCGTCTTGTATAATGAAAAAAGAAGCGAACGAGAAAGGAGATTGTCGAATGGCGAACATTACGAATGAAATGATTTGGCAAGCCATCAAAGAACTTGCCGGTCAGCTTCAACAAACAAACAGGCAAGTCGAGCAACTCGGCAAACAAGTGCTGCAAACGAATGAGCAAGTACAGCGGATCGGCAAACAAGTACAGCAACTCTCCCAACAAACGCAACAAACGAATGAACAACTCAACCAATTAAGCGAGCAAGTGTCCGATATGAACGAACGGCTCACCGATGTCGCCAACGGCCAAAACATTTTGGTTGAAGAACTGTTTGAAAACAAAAAAGAGATGAAGCGCGTCAAAACGGCGTTCAATCTGTATTAAAGCCGGCGCTGTTCACCATTTCAACAGGTTCCCCTCGATTGATTTCTCATCTTCGCTTCACTCATCGAACGGAGTTTTTCTTTTTGGCTAAAAGACCGGCAATTGAGCTACAACTACGGTGGAAAAGACGCATTTCTCAAAAGAACCTTTCGAACTCCAACTTCTAACGCATCTAAAAACGGTTTAATGAAAAGGGTTGTTTTTTACAGCCTTTCTAGCACATAGCGAAACACGCTGGACACATGTCCATGGCTTCATGAGCCTATCCCGTTTGATTGGCGTCTGCCGCAAATTCCGCTCCCACCGTGGATGCCTGTCCCTCTCCTTCTCCATCCCCGACCATACAATAAGAACAAGGGGACAAAGCACCCCTTTCATTTTGAACGAAGGGAAGAGGATAGGATGAATTGGGAATCGAGAAGAGATTTATGCCGGGAGTTTGCTAGTATTCTCGGTGGAACAGGGAGCTTGATAAACGGGGTCTGTTTTGTGCAGAAGTTTCGGGATATTCCGTTTACCATCATGGGCAGACGAACAAATTCTCCGCTCGTCAACCCGCAACTATTTTCCTTTGAAAGTTTAGACAGTCAAGGAAACGCCTTAAATCTTGGGGAAACAGTGTTGCTTCAAGAAGAAGTCAACCCGCTGCTGCGGGAGTTGAAAAAACGGGGCATTACCGTCACCGCGGTCCACAACCATTGGTTATTCGAACGGCCGCGGGCGATGTATATGCACTTTCAGTCGATCGAGCCCCCGCTTGAGTTTGCCCGTAAAGTGCGGGAAGCGTTTCGGGTGTTAAAAGACTAGCGGAGCGGGATGGAGCGCCCTTTTATTGTCTAAGATGAGCCGCCTTCATCGCCCTAGCGTCGCCAAAACGGGTCTAGCGACTCCCGCTAGGAAAAAGTGTCGCCGCAGAACATTTCTCCTGTCTAGAAGTTTTCCATCCGTTTGTGGAGATAGCAGAGCACTCCCCTTTGTCGAGTAGACGATTGGAAATCAGACGAAGGTCGAAGCTTTCAGGAACACTTACAGTCCATTCCATGCTCTTTTTGAAAACATCCCCCCGAGCCTATGCCTCGGGGGGATGTTTTTGCCGGTCTTCTAGCGATTAGTAATAAGAACTCAACAGCAAACACTTGTTTTTGACTTGGTTATCCCATTCGTCCTACCAGTCTTTCTCTTGCTTTAGGAAAAATGTTCACTCGTTTTCCATTTCACCGCCATCGTCTTCGCCAGCTCAAGGAAAAAGTCGAGTGCCTCCGGATTGGCCATTGAACCTGGGTTGACCGCTTTTTCGAGCGGGAAGCCTAAGAGTAGTTTGCGAATCGGGATTTCCATTTTCTTTCCGTTTAACGTCTTTGGAATTTGCTTCACCTCATAAATGTCATCCGGAACGAAGCGCGGCGAGACATGTTGCCGGATCGACTGGCGAATGCGGTCTTTCAGCTCATCATCGAGCTCCACGCCCGACTTAAGAACGACAAATAGCGGCATGAACGATTGCTTGCCCATCATTTCCAAGTCAACAACAAGGCTCTCGAGCACCCCGTCAACCGCTTCAACGGCGCGGTAAATTTCACTCGTGCCCATGCGGACGCCGGCGCGGTTGATCGTTGAGTCGGAGCGGCCGTAAATGACGCAGCCGCCTTGTTCGTCAATTTTAATCCAATCACCGTGCTTCCAGACACCCGGATACGTGTCGAAATAGCTGTTCCGGTACCTCTCCCCGTCCGGGTCATTCCAGAAAAAGAGCGGCATCGACGGCATCGGCTTCGTAATGACGAGCTCACCGACTTCATTGACAAGCGGTTGGCCGTTTTCATCAAACGCCTGCACATCGGCTCCTAGCGCACGGCATGAGAGGACACCGGCACGCACCGGCAAAATCGGCGAACCGACGACAAACGCGGTGCACACATCTGTTCCACCGCTGCACGATGCCAGACAAATGTCGTCCTTCACGTTTTCATACACCCAGGCGAACCCTTCGACCGTCAGCGGCGAGCCGGTCGAAAGCACCTCCTCAAGCTTTGATAAATCATAGTGCTCCTTCGGTTTGAGACCGTGCTTCATGCAGACGTTAATAAACGCCGCGCTCGTGCCAAAATGGGTGATTCCCGCTTTCTCCGCGAGCTCCCATAAAACGTTGCCGTCCGGATATGTCGGACTGCCATCATAAAGAACTACGGTCGCCCCAGTAAGCAATCCACCGACTAAATAATTCCACATCATCCATCCGGTCGTCGTAAACCAGAAAAACGTGCTCTCCGGCGTCAAATTATCAGAGATCGACAGCGCTTTCAAATGTTCAAGCAAAATGCCGCCATGCCCTTGGACAATTGGCTTTGGCAAACCAGTCGTTCCCGAAGAATACAAAATCCAGAGCGGATGATTAAACGGAACGTTTTCATAAACAAGCTCCGCCTTATTGGCCACCACATCGTCCCACAGCACCACCCCGTCATCAGGTGCCTCCATTTGTTCACGCCAATACGGAAGCAGCACCGTCTTTTTCAATGACGGCAGCTTGGCGCGCAACTCAGAAACGACGGGCATTTTATCAAACTCTTTGCCGTTGTATTGGCAACCGTCGACGGCAAACAATACGGTCGGCTCGATTTGCACGAACCGGTCGATGACGCTGCCGGCGCCAAAGTCCGGCGAACAGCTTGACCAAATGGCGCCAATCGAGGCGCAAGCCAAAAACGCCATCACCGTCTCGGGAATATTCGGCATATAAGCTACCACACGATCGCCGCGCTTCACTCCCATTTCCCGCAGTGCCTGAGCGATCGCTGCTGTCTTTTCGGTCAGCTCTTGCCATGATACTTCCCGGTATGGGACACGTTCGGAACGGAAAATCAGCGCCGGGCGGTCAGCACGCGCATGGCGGAAAATATGTTTCGCATAGTTGAGCGTCGCGCCTGGAAACCACTCCGCCCCTGGCATCTTTCGCTCCCGCAGCACACATTCATACGGTGTCTCTGCCTGCACACCAGTGTATTCCCAAACCGTTTCCCAAAACTGTTCAAGCTGTTCGACCGACCATGTCCACAATTGGCGGTACGAGGCGAACGATAGCCCCTTGTTTTCTTTCAGCCAGTCCATATACCGCTGTATATTGGAATGTTTGATTTGTTCGTCCGTCGGTTGCCAAAGGATTGTCCCTTCCGTAATCGCTTTCATTTTGTCGTGCGTCAATGGACGCCGTCACCGCCTTCCTTCTGTTTTTTATTCAGACTATTTATATGATAACATTCTTTCATATTATTTTGAATATATGTTTCTTCGACATCCTTGTCGGAAAAGAACGGAACAAATCCATTGACAAAAAGCCGACACTGGAATAAGATAAACACAAAAGTTGGTCTTGGTAAAAAAAATGTCCCTTGTCAAAAATGTTGACGGGAGGGAAACTTTTATGGCTAAACGAAATAATCGGTGTCTCTCCGAGATGAAACCGGGGGAGCGATTCCGCATTGAGAAAGTGGCCATTCCTGACGCTGTGCTAAGACGAAGACTGCTTGATTTAGGTTTTGTACCCGGCGGGGAAGTCGAAGTCGGGCAGAGAAGCCCACTTGGCGACCCGACCGCTTATTATGTATGTGGAACAACGATTGCATTAAGAAAAGAAGAAAGTAATTACATTTATGGGGAGAAGATCGGTCATGATTAATGCGACATACACGATTGCCTTGATGGGGAATCCGAATACCGGAAAAAGCACGTTGTTTAACGTTCTGACGGGACTGCGCCAACATACTGGCAACTGGCCTGGAAAAACCGTCACCCATGCAGAAGGAGAATTTGTCTATCGCGGCATAGCGTATCGGATCGTGGATTTGCCGGGCACATACTCTCTCTATTCCAATTCGGCCGATGAAGAAGTGGCACGCGATTTCCTTCTGTTTGAACGTCCTAATATAACAATCGTTGTTGTTGATGCCACAGCACTCGAGCGCAACTTGAACTTGGTGCTTCAAGTATTGGAAATGACCGACCGCGTTATTGTCGCTATCAATCTCATAGATGAAGCAAAAAAGAAAGGCATTCGCATCAACACCAAAAAACTGGCAACCAAACTTGGCGTGCCGGTTGTGCCGATGTCTGCCCGCAACAAGGAAGGAATCGATGAGCTGTTAAAAACCGTAGATGCTTTCGTCCATGGCCAGCTTCACCCTACTCCGATCGCCGTTCCATACAGCGTAGAAATTGAACAAAGCATTGCCAAACTGCTTCCGCTCGTCAAAGAAATCGTGGGGGATGACTATCCGGCTCGCTGGGTCGCACTCCGGCTGCTTGACGGTGATACCTCACTTCTTAGCGCTTTGAACCAGCAGCCGCCACGGCTCACAAAGGAGGAAGCTCCGTATGCATGTTGCGGATCGGTCAAATCTGTTTGATCGTTTAATGGAAGAAGCACAATCGTTGGCACCAGCCGATACGCGCGAACAAATCGTCACCGCCATCTTTCAAACATCAGCCGCGCTTTGCCGGGAAACGGTCACAAATGCGCCTAAGGCCGCAAAAGACCACACTTTGCAAATCGATCGGATCGTCACATCGCGGCGCTGGGGATTCGTCATCATGCTGGCGATGCTCGCCGCTGTCCTTTACATGACGATCGCTGGAGCAAACGTATTGTCTGAATCGCTTGCCCACCTGTTCGGATGGGTAGAACAATATTTGACCCTGTTGTTTCAAGCCGTTCATGCACCTCACTGGTTGTACGGCCTCCTTGTGCTTGGCTTATACCGCGGCACCGCGTGGGTCGTCAGCGTGATGTTGCCGCCGATGGCCATTTTCTTTCCAGTGTTCGCCTTGCTCGAGAATTATGGCTATTTGCCACGCGTCGCCTTCAATCTTGACCGCCTGTTTAAAAAGGCGGGCGCACACGGCAAACAGGCGCTGACGATGGCTATGGGCTTTGGATGCAACGCCGCCGCCGTCATCTCAACACGCATTATCGAATCGCCGCGTGAGCGGACGCTCGCCATTTTGACGAACAGTTTCGTTCCTTGCAACGGGCGATGGCCGACGTTGATTTTGCTCTCTTCCTTATTTATGGCAGCTGGTTATACAGGGAGCTGGAACACACTCGTCACTGCCGCGGTGGTCGTCGCCATGGTACTGTTTGGCATCATCGTCACGTTAACCGTTTCATGGGTCTTATCCAAGACAGCCTTGCGCGGCATCCCAACCCATTACACTTTGGAACTGCCGCCATATCGGCGCCCGAAAATCGCTGAGACCGTCATTCGCGCCACACTGGATAAAACGTGGTACGTACTCAAACGCGCCGTCACCGTTGCCGCCCCAGCTGGTGTCATCACTTGGGTGCTCGGCAACGTCCCCATCGGCGACACAACCGCGCTTTCCGCTTTCGCTGGTTGGCTCGATCCGTTTGCGAAGACCATCGGACTTGACGGCTATATTTTGATGGCTTTTCTCTTAGGGCTTCCAGCCAACGAAATCGTCTTGCCGGTTTTGTTGATGGGGTATTTATCGGCCGGAGCGTTAACGGAAATCGATAGCCTCCATTCGCTCAAACATATTTTTCTCGCTCATGGATGGACGTGGCTGACGGCACTCAATATGATGCTGTTTTCACTTCTCCACTACCCGTGCGGCACGACGCTTGTCAACATTTACAAAGAAACGAAAAGCACGAAATGGACGTTCGTTGCCTTTGCCTTGCCGACAGCAATTGCTGTTGCCGTCACCTTTACGACCGCTCGGCTAGCGAGATGGCTTGGACTCGTATGACTATTGTGACGAAGAAATCAAACTATCACGCTACAAAGGAAACGATATACTTCTGCCATGAAGATCGTTCGCTCCCTCTATTTTTAGGGACAGAGGCGTTCCCGCACGATCTTGCAAACAGCAAAGCCCCGCTTCCAATCACGGGAAGTGGGGCTAGCTATGTGTCTATACTTTTTTTATTTCTTTGATATGAGAAGCGTCACCTTCAACGATAACACGAAATTCATCATGATGCGCCTCAACGATTGTCACGCTCGTGCCGTACATATACGGAGGCGCCCAAAGATCATCGAGCGGCACACCTTTGAATGCCGCTATGAGCGTTTTCAGCACGACACCGTGAGTGACGACCAAGACCGTCTTCCCTTGATGCCGCGCAATGATGCGCTGCACCGCTTCAAGCGCCCGCTGTTGCACGTCCCAAAATCGTTCACCGCGCTGTGGCACATACAAATGGGGGGCGTTCCAAAAATGGTCGAACAAAACCGGATCCATTTGCTGAATTTCATCATGCGTCTTTCCTTCCCAGTCGCCAAGATGCATTTCACGCAACTGCTCGTCTTGATAAATCGGAATGGGCCGCTCACCACGGACGAGTTCCGCTGTTTCGAACGCCCGACCGCTCGTGCTCGCATAAATCGCTGTCAACTCGACCGCTTCAAGCCGTTGCCCAAGCCGTTTGGCGTCTTGCCGCCCTTTTTCGGTAAGCGGCGAGTCTTGCCATCCTTGCATCCGCTTTTCCACGTTCCACTGCGTTTCCCCATGTCTTGTTAAATACAGCGTTGTCGTCATCCTTCTCTCCGTCCCTCTATTCATCATTTCAATTACATATGAAGAAGCGAGTAATTCGGCATACGGTTTTGCCTCCATACTCTTAAGCCCAAAAGCACCCTATGGTTATTTCTCCGTTTCTACGCAAATGACCTGCTTGAACGATGCATCCTTTTTTCGCTAGTTTTGAAGAGTGATAGAAACACCGCATGATCAAATTTCTTTCACCAATGTTATCAACTCGATCTCTTCCGGTGTTTGTATCCGCTCTGTCGCGTAAAATCCATGTCGCTCATAAAAGCGAATGGCTGGCGCGTTGCTGCTTCCGGTCGTCACGATGATGTTACTTGCCGATGGCTCTTGCTTGATGGCAAAGTCGAGCAATGCGCTCGCGATCCCTTGACGGAAACAATCCGGGTCAACCATCAGCCGGCAAAGGAAAAGCGTCTGTCCACCCCGCTCGTAAGCGATCGCCCCCACTAACTGTCCGTCGCGAAAATAGCCGAAAAAACGTTCGGTGCACTGTTGCAGCGTACCAACGGTGTCGCGAAGCGGCGGGAGCGCCGTGTTGCCAATGATTTGCGCTTCGACCGCGTACGCACGCTGCTGCAAGCGCAACACCTGAACAGCCGTTTCGCGATCCGTCACGTTGAGTTCCATGATCATCTTTTTCCCCTCCCATTAGCCCAACAAGCGGCCTAGTGAGGCCGCCTGCGGTTCCATCAATGAATCACCTCGTCCATCGCTTCCGGCAGCGAACGGTAACCTTTTTTCTCTTGGCCGTCTTTTCTGACCGTCCATTCCTGCTTTTCGAGCGCCAATTCGCCGCGTTCGTTCTGAATAAACGGCATATGGATCGTGATCATCTCACCATCTTTATTGATCGTATAGCCGACATAATAACGGTTTCCTTCACCGCGCTCCTCGAAAATGCCGACTTGATCAAGTCCGTACGTCTCCATCATCGGCTCGAGTGTGTCGATAAATTCTTCGAGAATCACTCTTCTTGGCGCAAACTCCATCTTTTTTCCTCCTCTTGCACAGTGATCGATTTTAGTGTGCGATAAGCGGAGGAAAATCATGTGCAGAAATGACAAGGTGACAATGGCCGGTCACCACAGACAGCGCGGTTGTACGGTTCGAGCCATTGCTGCAGCTTTCTCGCCTCATGCGAAGGATTCAAGTCACTCCATAGTGGCAATCCATTTTCGAAAGAAGCGACACTTGCGGCTCGGTCTCTATCTCTTCGGCTAACACTTCCATATCCAAGCTTTTTCGCCAAATGAATAGTTGTCTCCACGATCGTCCGCGTCGTTTGAATTTTCAACAATGCCACTATTGACACAAGCCACACCGCTAAAGCCGTGGAATCGTTGGAAACTCCCGTCTATATGGACAGGATGCTGGCTAACTCCCCCCTATCCAGCGGTGAACATTGTCATGCTTTCCTTTTGAAGATTGTTATTTTCTCTTTCGGCAAAAAAACTGTTGATTTTTTATGGACATCCTTAGATGTTAATAACATAAATCTCCAATAAACAGACATAGCATCTTGCATCGTAGGATTGATAGGTTGTTCGATGTTTCTTAGGGGATGACGTATTTTTTATCAACATCAAACTGAATCATCTTTAAGCCAGCATCAATCTTTTTAAGCTGTTGTTCAATTGGCGGCAAATCAATCACAATTTGTTCTGCCCTTCCCTCGCCTTTTTTGTTATTATCATAATGGAGCATAAATCACTTTTTTGTCAATTTCTCTGTCATGCATGAACTTGGAGTGGAGAACATGTTTGATGTGGATCATTTTATCGGTGAACGACAACCGAAACGTGCCAAATGGAACTCTTTCGTCTCCGGCTTTGCATCCTTAGGCATCTTTTTTACAATCACGATGGTAGGCATTGTGATTGCCCCTATTTTCTTTCTCATAGCGGCAATGATCGCATGGGTTCGCAACTCCCGCTACCCCGTTATCAAAATGACTTGCCTGCATTGTGACCGAAAACTGAAAGTTGAGCCAGAAGTCACGAAGTTTACATGCCCGTACTGTTGCATTACCCTAAGAAAAAACGGAGATGTTTGGAAAAAGGGAGATGTTGACTGGATAGAGTAAAAACATATCCAATATTTTTTAAAAACATCACAACAAACATGATAGACTGCTAAATACATCGATTTAAAAAATCTCCCTTCGGAAGCCAAAATATTTGCAAACTGTCTGTCACTTGAAACTGGACACGATCGATGGCTGATATTCGATTTCATCCAATCACGAAATTCATTCAAGAGGTCTATTCTCCTCATTCATTTTTCTGATTTCCTTGTTCTCTTTCAATATACGAGTTATTGTGGAGAAAGACTCGTCCTTTGGCAACCAAAGTTGGCGATTTAGATCCAAACCGGGGGCGCCAACTTCAATCAGTTTTGATAACTCGATTCCACTTTCCACCTTATGCCATTGATCGATCGGACAGAGCAACAAGCCCTTTACATCGTCTCCTGGACAACGTTTGCTCCAATCTTCCAGTTCAGCCAGAAACAAAGCAAAATAGATATACGGGCCTGTTGGAAGACCTGGAGCGTACGGTTGACAAGGATTTGGATTTGCAACTCTTTCCAATAATAGAGGGGCAGGACGGTCCATGACGGATACTTGATAGAGACGTTTAGTATCTTTATCGTGAAAATAGGTAACTGGTGAATGAAGAAGGTTTACTCCTGTGCTAAGTTCTTCTTTGGCTTCGCGTAATGCACAATCCCAGACTGACTCGCCTAGCTCCTGTCCTCCTCCAACTCCGCCCACTCTCCAGCAGGTATTTTCCATATCCTTTGGTAATCCATCTATGTTCAATGTCACAGGCAGACAATTTTCACGAGTGAGAACAACTCCTGCACAAAAGGGCTGGTTGTTGGTGATTTCCCCGATATGTAAAGAGAGTGTTCCCATCGATTTTTCAACTCCTTTACTTACCAATACGATCCCACGGCATTTGGCTAGATTACGATTCTTAACCATGTTTGTTCTTGGCTTGGTCCTCTAGACAAACCGCTCGATTCTCACCGCCCAACTTAGCTTATGTAAGAAGCCACGTCTTGTGTTTACAATCTTTTCATACCATCGTTACCTCGGCATAGATCGAAATATACACTATGACCGTCACTTCCGTTTTTAAAAATCAACCAATTCCATCCAATGAAAAACGCCCACTAGCGGCCGACTGGTCATCCAGTTTGCCGCTGGCGGGCTTTAAGCGGACACGTTTGGCAACACGTTCCTCCTTTTGTTTGCACGTACAAGCAGCACGTCGTCCGTTGCATACCGCTCGCTCCTTTAAAGAAGCGGCGGAGCGGGTTGTCTTTTTGGCCAAACAGGCGGCCATCAGCTTCATAAATGAGGAAGCGGAAATCGTCCCGCAGCCGGTCGGCAACCGGGGCAAGCGACTCGTCCTCCAACCAACGTTCATATACCCAGTACACGTAAATCGCGACATTTTCCCATAAGACAAGCGGCGATATGCGCGTCAGGTGCCGCAATTGGGCGATGAGCGGCGCGAACAAACTGGCGAACACGTCATGAACAGCTTGCTCACGCCAGCGGCTGCGCTCAATGTCGCACACTTCCGCTTCCGGCGGCTCAAGGCGAAAACGCGGCATCCACATTTCCCCTTCGTCATCCGTATCCAGCCAAATTCGTCTAGGATCGAGCACAAGCCGCTTGTTCCATATCGACATGGCGTATAAGGCCATCGGCGCCAAAAAGCTTAACCGCTTGACAAGCATCGATGCCGCGACGGCGTCATTCGCCGCCCCCATCTCGTTGCGCACGTGCGCAACATACTTAGCGAGCTGCTCGTCATCATGAAGCAGCTGAGCAAACAACATCGATGACGAGACATTAGCGGTCCCGCTTGAGAAACGGTACGTTTCCAATGCTTTGATTTCTGCTTCGCTTAACCTCATCACGATACGCCTTCTTTCTGTAGAATGTGCCGCCCTTTTCCGTATGGGATGCAAAGCGGGGTGCCAAAGAGCGGGTCGTACGTAATTTGGCAGTCCATCTGAAATACATCTTTCACCAGTTGGCGAGAAATGACATGTTCTGGCTTCCCTTCTGCATACACTGTTTTGTCGCGAATGGCGACGAGATGATGCGCATATCGACAAGCCAAGTTTAAATCGTGGAGCACCATGACGATCGTCCGTTGTTCTTTTTCATTTAACTCAAACAATAAATCTAAAATGTCAATTTGATGTGCCAGATCCAAATACGTCGTCGGCTCGTCAAGCAAGATAATGTCCGTTTCTTGCGCCAGTGTCATGGCGATCCACGCGCGTTGACGCTGTCCGCCGGAAAGTGAATCAACCGGCCGCTCGGCGAGCTCCGTAAGCCCGGTCGCCGCTAAGGCGCGCGCAACGGCACGCTCATCTTCTTCGCTCCATTGCTTTAGCCACGTTTGGTATGGGTAACGCCCTTGCTTGACGAGCTGCAACACAGTCAGCCCTTCCGGAGCTGTAGGCGACTGCGGCAAAATGGCGAGCCGGCGGGCGATTTCTTTGGTCGGCTGTTTGGCAATCTCTTTTCCATCGAGCAAAACGGCGCCGCCTGTCGGCTTTAACAGTCGGGCCAAAGCGCGCAGCAGCGTCGATTTGCCACAGCCGTTCGCGCCGATCAACACCGTCACTTTTCCTTTTGGAATCGTTAAATGCAAGCGATCAATAATGAGCGCTTCCCCGTACGCTAAAGTCAACTCTTTCGCCTGCAGCGCTTCCATGCTTGCCCCTCCCTCATTATGTTTTCCGGCTTCGATACAACAAATAAATAAAATATGGCGCACCGAGTGCAGCTGTAAATACACCCGCCGGAATTTCTGTCGGCGCTAAAAGCATTCGCCCGGCGAGATCTGCTCCCATGACTAACACGCCGCCCAACAGCGCGGCCGTCGGAAGCAGCGCACCAAACGCTGAACCAACAAGCCGGCGCGCCATATGCGGCGCCATCAGCCCAACAAATCCGATGCCGCCGGCGAAGGCGACCGCTCCCCCAGTAAGCGCTGTGCTCAGCAAAACAAGCCCTAGACGTTGCCGTTCAACCGCGCTGCCAAGCCCGATTGCCAGCTCATCTCCTAATTCCTGCACATTAACATGCCGGGCCGCGAGCATAACCACAAGAAGCAGTCCAACGACCAATGGCGCCATGAACGAGACATGTTGCCAAGAGGCACCATATACGCTGCCGGTGATCCAAACGTTCGCCTGATTCGCTCGGTAAATCGGCCCGACGATCATCAATAGTGTTGTCAACGCCTGCATCAAGGCGGAAATGCCAATGCCAACAAGCACAAGCCGAAGCGGAACGAGACCATTTTTCCACGCCAACATATACACAACCCAAGCGGCAGCCGTAGCGCCGAGAAAAGCGGCAAGCGGCAACCAGTGAATGCTGACGGTGAGAGAGTTGTTTTCGTCGCTAAACAGCGCCAAAAAGGCGACGACCGCAGCGGCCGCCCCTCCGGTGATCCCGAGCACATCCGGTGAAGCGAGCGGATTGCGCACCATTCCTTGCAAAATCGCACCTGCTGCCGCAAGCGCCATTCCAGCCAGCCAAGCGACCAACACGCGCGGCAGACGGAACGTTAAAATGACCGTCTGGTGAATTTCCTCACCATAGCCAAGTAGCGCAGTGGCAGCTTCGACTGGCGAAATGCTCATCTCCCCGCTGCCGACGCTGACGAGAAAAAGCAAAACTGCAGCTGCCCCAAGCGCAGCGATCACAACAGCAGCTTTTTTGTCATAGAAAAATGATACATAGTTTCCCATTCGGACAGTGATGTATTTTTTCATTTCGTGGTGATCCCCCTGCGGGCAATGTAGACGAAAAACGGAACACCGATCAACGCGGTGACAATGCCGACGGGCACTTCACGCGGCATGAGCACGTAGCGAGCCCCAATATCAGCAGCCAACAGCAAAATCCCACCAAGCAAAGCGCAGTACGGAAGCAGCCAGCGATGGTCAATACCGGCCAGCGCCCGCGCCATATGCGGCACCATGATGCCAATAAAGCCGATCGGACCAGCGACAGCAACCGATCCGCCAGCGAGCAGCACGACTAACAGAGCAGCGGCGGCTTTGATCACATTCGTCCGCTGTCCGAGTCCTTTCGCTACATCGTCTCCCATCATTAAGATGTTGACATGGCGCGCCAACAACATGGCTCCGAGCCAGGCCGCTGCCAAATACGGAAAGACGGTTGCCAACAATTCCAACTTCCGGCCGGCGACCGATCCGGCCAGCCAAAAGAGCACTTCTTCGAGCGCTTTTTCGTTCATCGCCAACATCCCTTGCGTCAGCGAGGCAAATAAGGCAGCGACGGCTGTGCCCGCAAGCGTCATCTTCAGCGGTGTCAGTCCTTCTTTTCCTGCGGCGCTGATCACAAACACGATTGCCGCCGCCATTGCCGCCCCAATAAATGCGACCCATGACAACATTTGCATGGAAGAGATGGAAAAAAACGTGACCATAACAACAATGAAAAAACCGGCCCCTGCATTAATCCCGAAAATGCCCGGCGAAGCGAGCGGATTTCTCGTCAGCGCTTGCATGAGCGCCCCGGCCATCGCTAAGCTTGCACCGACCGCTGCGGCAATGAGCGCCCGCGGCAACCGGACCGTCGCCACAACTAAATGGGCGTTCGAGCCGTTATTGTCGATCAATGCTGTTATCGCCTGTCGCCAGTTCGTATCAGTATATCCGTATACAATGCTCATCCACATCGCAGTAAGAAGCAAGATGAATAGCCCAATGAGGCCAAGCGCTTTTTGCCGGTTTGTTGCTAACATTCTCCTGAGGTCTCCCTTGCTTCATTAATTATATATCTATCGTTAAGTCTATTTGATAATGACTCTCATCGTCAATAATTTTTTGTGATGTTCTCATATTTTTTAATTTTATATTGACAATGATTATCGCTTTTATTTATTATACTATCGTAAATGAAATTCATTATCAACACCAAAGGGGGACGTAACTGTGAAATTGAAACATCGCTCTCTTCTTTCCGTTTTCATCCTTTCTCTCCTTCTTCTCGCAGGTTGCGGCGGAAAACAGGAAGAAGCGGGCCAATCAGCGAAAGATAACGAACCGAAAGCAGAAGAGAGCTACACGATCGAACACGCCATGGGCACGACAGAAATCAAAGGAACTCCAAAACGGGTCGTCATTTTAACGAACGAAGGAACAGAAGCGCTTCTTGCGTTAGGCGTAAAACCGGTCGGCGCTGTCAAATCGTGGACTGGCGATCCTTGGTATGACCACATCAAAGACAAAATGGACGGCGTCAAAGAGCTTGGATTGGAATCGGAACCGAGCGTTGAAGCCATTGCCGCTTTAAAACCGGACTTAATCATCGGCAACAAAATGCGTCATGAAAAAATTTATGAGCAGTTAAAACAAATCGCACCGACCGTGTTCGCAGAGACGCTGCGCGGCAACTGGAAAGACAACTTTATGCTGTATGCGAAAGCGGTGAACCAAGAAGAGAAAGGGAAGCAAGTCATTGCCGAATACGACAAGCGCGTTGAAGACTTAAAAGCGAAACTTGGCGACAAACTGAAGATGGAAGTATCGATCGTCCGCTTTCTAGCCGGCGACGTCCGCATTTACCATAAAGACTCGTTCTCCGGTGTCATTTTGGACCAACTCGGCTTCGCCCGTCCGGAATCGCAAAACGTGAACGACTTCGCGGAAACAGGCGTGACGAAAGAACGCATCCCGGCTATGGACGGCGACATCTTGTTCTACTTTACATATGAAACGGGGGACGGCAAAGCGAACGAAATAGAAAAAGACTGGATCAACGATCCGCTCTTTCAAAACTTAAACGTTGCGAAACAAGGCAAAGTGTACAAAGTGAGCGACACAATTTGGAACACCGCTGGCGGTGTGCTCGCGGCTCATTTGATGTTGGATGATATTGAGAAATACTTCTTGGAACAACAATAAAGATACAACATGAAGCTGTACAAAACGGAGCACTCCCCTCGCTCCTTTGTGCAGCTTTTTTGTTCGCTTTTGCCGCCTCCCACTCCATTTTAAGGAAACAGCAGCGCGCCTGCCTGACGGCAAGTCCGTTGCCGCCTGGCGCAAAGTATGGTACATTCAAACTATGAAACGAATCGAAGAGAAAGGAAGAAGAAGGTTGAAACGTCCGACGTGGATCGCAGCATGCATGTTGTCGTTCAGCGTTCTGCTGTCAGGCTGTGCCGATGACAGCAGCCAAGAACAAAGCCATTCGCATATAACGAAAACCGCCAACGGCGATATTCGTGAAACAACGAAATCGATTGAGCATTTGCCAAGCTTTTTAAGCGTGTTTGAGGAAGACATGGCTGTGTTGTACCAACAAGCCGCCGAGCACCGCGAACTGCTTGAGAACATCCCGTGCTATTGCGGCTGCGGCGAAGCAGCGGGGCATAAAAACAACTACGACTGCTTCGTCTATGAAAATAAACAAGATGGATCAATCGTTTGGGATGACCATGGGACGAAATGCGGCGTCTGCCTAGAGATCGCCGCTGAGTCGATCGCCGCTTATGAAGCCGGAAAATCGGTGAAAGACATCCGTCACATGATCGATGAAAAATATAAAGAAGGCTATGCCGATCCAACGCCGACAAAGCCACTTTAATATCGACAAAAAAGCGCCGACTTCGGCGCTTTTTCTATTAAGACCGGACTCTTCTTCATTCTGATAGAGTCGGCTCCTCCAATGCTGCGAGGAAGATCAATGGCGGCTGAGGGCGGCATACAAATCATGCAATGTTTCAATGCCGAGCTCACGCAGTTCACCGAGCAAAATCGCCCAGAGCTTCACCATCGCTTCCACATCTCCGTCCGCTGTATGGCGCCGCGGACAGTCAATGCCATAGCAAGCGAGGGCATCGTCAAGCGTCGGGCACGGATGGCGGACAAGGCTGACTATTGGTTGCATATCGACAAAGCGCCAGCTCCATTTTTGCCGATAATGACGCCAAAGCACATGGCGCAAAAATGATAAATCATGGCCAATATGGTAGCCGACCAAGACACCTGCGGAAATAAATGGAACAAACGTGCGCAACGCCTCAGCAAGCGGTGGGGCGAACACAACGTCTTTCGCTTCAATGCCGGTCAAATCAGAAATATGTTCCGGAATCGGTTTTTCCGGTTTGACGAGCGTCATATATGTGCCGGTGACGAGACCATTGACCGTTTTCGCCGCTGCCATGGCTAAAATTTCGTCACCTTGCTGCGGCGAAAAACCGGTCGTTTCCATATCGATGATGACGAACGGAATATCGGTCAAACGGTCATGCCAATCAATGAAACGGTCTTTCTCTTTTTGCAGCGAGCGAAGCCAGCTTTCGTGCTGCAGTGACTGATCGTTGCCCAATAAGGCGGGCGATGCTCCGCGCGGAACGCCCAGGGCCAATAAGCGAAGCGCCCGCTGCCAAAAACGGTGCCGGTCATTCATACATCCCGACCACCCGGCGAGCAACGAAGCGCTGCAACCGCTTCGCGGTGCGCATCGCCTGCTTCAGCTGCTTTTGCTCCGCCCGGTTGAGCGTCTGCCATAATACATATTCCCGCCCGTCTTCCACCTCGGTGCTGTATTTAAGGCGAATATAATAGTAAACCGTAAGCGCCTCTTGAACATCAATAGAAAGCGCTGACGGCAATGCCCCGGACTCTGCTAGCATCCGCTGCCGCTCTAACGTCGTCACCGCTGGCACGCGCGTTAGACAAGCAAGCCATTTCAAAGCGTTAGCGATCTGCACATAACCACTTTGTTTCATATGAATCGCCCCACTGTGCGGACCCCATCGTTCTGTTTGCACATTGCCAAACCAACCGAGCGGAACACGAGGAAATTGAACATGTTCCCCCATGCGCGCCAACAGCAGCGGCCGGTCAGCAACCTCCGCAAACAACGCCCTCCTCCCTGCATCAGCCAATTCGACGTCACCATAAAGCGGCCGCATATCCATCGCGATGTACAAAAAGCGAAGGTCGTTTGGCCATCCGCCATCTAAATAGGAAGATAGCTGCCGTTCCCAGTCGCTCATCGATTGCGCCCAACGCTTATTAGTTGCCATCACATAGCCAGAACAATACGGATAACCGATCTCATACAGCATCTTCGTCCCGATGGCCGCCATATGGCGAATAAACTCGTAACAGCCCTTCTCCTCTTCTCGAACGCAAGTAAATAAGATGCCATGATCTTGATCCGTCCACACCGTCGGCTCGCGTCGGCCGATGCTCCCCATCACATACCAACACCAGGCCGACGGCCGGATGCCAACAGCCCCTTTCACTGTCTCCTGTTCGGCAAGGAAAAATACGCGACGAAACATGGCTTCATGCACGCCGACCACCTCTTCCGCCAGCTGTTCGATATGCTCAAGCGCCAGCCATCGCCGCAATTCGCGCACCAACTCGTCATGGCAGAAACGAAGATCGGTAACCGACTCGGCCGTTTTCAGCCGGTCGGTTACCGCTGCCAACATCGCTTTCTTCTCCATCTTTATCGCTGAGCGGCTGTCTTCGGCTGATAGGCCGGATCAAGCTGTTCCGGATAGCCGTAAGCGCCGTGTTCGCTAATATCAAGCCCGGAAATTTCTTGCTCCGCTGTGACGCGCAGCCCGATCGTTTTCTTCATGACATATAAGATGGCAAACGAGACGACGGCCACATATATCGCTGCACCCACCACACCAACCGTTTGTACAATCAACTGATCGAATCCACCACCGTATACTAAACCGGCTTTGCCGACACCGGTGATTTCCACTAAGCGTGGCGAAGCGAAAAATCCGGTTGAAATGGTGCCGATGATGCCAGCAATACCATGGACGGAAAAAGCGTAAATCGGGTCGTCAATCCCTTTACGTTCGAAGTAAACGGACGTCCAGAACGTGAACGATCCCGCGACAGCCCCGATAATGACCGCTGCCCACGGTTCAACGAACGCGCATGCTGCCGTAATCGCAACCAATGCCGCTAACACGCCGTTGACCATCGCCGGGATGTCCGCTTTGCCGACTAACACTTTTGCTGTCAAGATCGCGGCAATCGCTCCTGCCGCAGCAGCCAAATTCGTTGTCAGCGCGACATAGCCGAAAAACCCATCACCAACTGCCATCGTACTCCCAGCGTTAAAGCCGAACCAACCAATCCATAAAATCAAACCGCCAATCACGGTATAAACTTGGTTATGCCCAGGAATGACATTCGGTGTTTTGTCTTTATTGAACTTGCCGATGCGCGGTCCAAGCAATACAGTGGCTACAAGCGCCGCGATGGCCCCTTGCAAATGGACAACTGTTGAACCAGCGAAGTCTTGCATTCCCATTTGTCCGAGCCAGCCACCGCCCCACACCCAGTGGCCGATGACTGGATAAATAACGATCGTAAAAATCGTTCCGAAAACGAAATAGACAGACAGTTTCGCCCGTTCTGCAAAGCCGCCCCAGGCGATGGCAAGCGACACACCGGCAAAACCGAGCTGAAATAAAAATTTAAGTGCCAATGGCACATTCGCCCACGACAGCGAATCAAACGTCCCTTCCCCTTCTTGTAAAAACCACCCTTCCGTTCCGATGAAGCCGTTTCCTGCTCCAAACGTAATAGCAAAGCCAAATGCCCAAAACGCTAAAGATGCGAGCGCAAAGCTTAAAATTTGTTTACCGGCCACATGCCCGGAGTTTTTCATGCGTGTCGATCCTGCCTCAAGCAAGGCAAACCCCGCTTGCATGCCAATGACGAGCACCGCCGCGAGCATCACCCAAAGAGCATCAAGACCAAACATCAATGTTTTCTCACCCATGTACATCCCCCTTTTTGTTATTTGTTGTTACTTTTATATGTTATAATATATAACATGGTTAAGACGAATACAACGTATATTTTTATAGAATCCGCTTTCATAAATAAAAACTTTGTTAAGTTTTCTAACAAAAAGGAATGCCCCTCATCATGAAGGGCATTCCTGCCATGTTACGCAACGCGAATGAGCTTGCCAAACGGTACACGCGGCATATAATCATCCGGGACAAGCCAAAATACCTCATAGTTCACTTCCAATTCTTCGTAAAAATATCCAGTCACATCGGTGATATAAAATAACGTATCGATTTTTTGCGCAGCGGCCCATTCGAGCACTTCAGTGTACGACGATTTTCCATGCTTGAAATATTTAAGTGTAGCTATACCAACTGGAGATACATCGCGAATTTTAAAATCCGCTTGGACGAGCAACGTGTCCGGACGCAATTTCTCAAACAGCTTGATGATGTTTTGAATCAGCACCGGACGGGACGGCCGGTTCGACGTATCGATCGCCAATGCGATCGATTGGTCTTTCCGTTCTTTGAGCAACGCTAACAAAGCCCGCTGCCATCTCACGATGATCATCCCCCTTGTATCGGTGAATCGTCGTGCGCACTACTAGTATAGACGGCAATGGCAGAAAGTACGAACTGTTTTTCTTTCCTTTTTCCCCTTCCTTTTCACAAACAAGTCAGAGATTTCGTTAGCACAAAAAACGCCAAGGACTCATTCCTTGGCGTTTTCCGCGTCCTTTGGCGCTTTACTCTGACCGGAGAGGGGAATGTCCGGTCCGTTTTCTTGGTCAACTGCTGCCTCAACGGTTCCTTCCATATACGCATCGCTTACTTGTTCATGCGTTTCAGCCAACGCCGCTCCAAGAAACGAATCTGATTTATAATCAGACGGGGCATATTGCCGTCCGGCGATCTCGAGCGCTTGTTTGTTCTCCGTCATCGTTATTCCTCCTTATTCATTCCCAATTCACTTATTAATGTGGAACAGGTGTAGAAAATAAAAAGAGGAAGTTTTTGGATTATGCATGCATACACTGTGGCAAACGCGGCAAACTAACGATAAACACCGAAAAGAGAGGATGATGGCCAATGAGGCAGCCAAAACAAAATGACAGCCTTGAACAACAACGAAAAAAGCAACAGCCGGAAAAAGAGAGGGAAAAACAGCCGGGATACGGGGATAAAAAACTAGAAGGGCCGAACTCCCCGGCGGAATAAAGGCGGCAGGATAAGATGAAACATTTGCTGGCGTTAGTGCTAAAATATTTGCTTACAACGACCGTCATGTTCGCCATTTTGCCGCTGTTTTTGCGCGTTTCGTCGGCGGAAATATTATGGTTCAGCCTTTGGCTGACGCTTGTCGCCTATGCGCTCGGCGACTTATACGTTTTGCCGCGCCTCGGCAACGTTTCGGCGACGATCGCTGATTTTGGCCTCGTATTTGTCGCCACATGGATTGGCATCGGTGCGTTTTATGATACCGCCGGCGGCGCCATCTTAAGCGCGGCGTTTTTCTCTGCTTTGCTCGTTGCATTCGGGGAATTGTTGTTTCACGCTTACGTATTGCGGTTTGTCATTGGCCAACATGAAAAAGAAGACGTGCCGCTCATCGGCAGCCAATGGCAAACGGAGACAGCGGAAGAGTTTGACGTCCGCGCCACCCGTTCCGACGATCGGGAAAGCAAACAGCTGGGGCAAGAAAGCAACCGACAGGAACAAGAACCTCCCAATCCCCCCATTTTGTAAGCAGCGGATAAGCATCAAATGGCCAATGCTCATCAGTGACGAATTAAACACTCGCTGCTCCACCTGTTCCCTCATCAACAGGAACCTTATAACAGTAAAAAACGGGTGTCTTGTCGTCTGCAAGACACCCGTTTTATACGACGAAATTCGCTTTATTCTGCTTGTACGGACTAGACACTATCTTTTCGTCCTCCGGCAATGCTCAAAACACTGCCGTCCCTCTTTATTGTTCCGGCCGCTTCAACGAGAGCAGCGTCTGTTTCAGTTCCGCCTCCATCGCCGCTAGCTCACGTTCAGCCTGCTGCCGTTTCAAGCGGCCCTCAGCTTGAATTTTTAACGTTTCTTCGAGCGTGGTAATCAAATTTTCTTGCGTTCGCTTCAACGTCTCCATATCGATGAGGCCGCGCTCATTTTCCTTCGCAATTTCGATGCTATTCGTTTTTAACATTTCCGAGTTGCGCAACAAGAGTTCGTTTGTCGTTTCGGCAACCCGCTTTTGCGCTTCAGCCGCCTTTTGCTGGCGGAAGAGCGTTAAAGCAATCACAACTTGATTTTTCCAAAGCGGAATCGCATTTAAAATCGATGACTGGATACGCTCAACAAGCGTTTCGTTCATATGCTGGATCATGCGGATTTGCGGCGCCGTTTGGATCGTCACTTGCCGGCTAAGCTTTAAGTCGTGCACCCGCTTTTCAAGCCGATCAGCGAACTGCCGCAAGTCCTGAACCTCCTGCCATGCCATTTGGTCTCCGGAACGCTCGGCAGCGGCCTGCTTTTCCGGGATCATTTTCGTCCGTAGCTCCTCAAGCTTATATTCGGCCGCCGCAATATAAATATTGAGCGCTTCAAAATAGTCTTTATTTTTCTCATAAAGCGTCTCAAGCATCATCACATCGCGAAGCAGTCCATGCCGGTGTTTCTCAAGCTGGTCGGCGATTTTGTCAATTTCGACGCCGATTTTTTGGTATTTCGCCACGATTCCTTGCAGCGGTTTGGCCACCGTACCAAACAGACGGGACAACCATCCTTTTTTTGCCGGCATGAGATCATCCGGATTAACTTCTTTAATTTTTGCCATTAGCTCACTAATCACTTCACCGACCGGGCCTGCATCTTTCGTCTGCACATGATGCAAAATCGTATGAGAAAACTTCGATAGTTCTGCTTGTGCGGCCACGCCGTACTGTAAAATGGCCTGTTGGTTGGCTGGGTCGATTTGCTTGGCGAGCGCCAGCGCTTTTTCCCGATGTTCTGGCTTTAACGTCTCAAGCACGCTGGTCGGCTTATCTGCTTCTTCAGCCCGCGACACAGCCGGTGAGGAAAACGGCTGAGCCAACAGTTCATCGAGCGTGCTTGTCCGTTCCTGTTCGCGAAACAAGTCGATTGGTTCTATCTCACGATTCCGTTCATCCATTGTCATTCCCCTTTCCTTGACGGCAGCAAATGAAGACGATCCGGTTGTTGGAGCGATTGCTCAAGTACTTTCGCTTCCGTCTGAAGCGACCAAACATCGCTTGATAACACTTCAAGCAACTGCCGCTCTGCCGCTTGGGTCAGCTCGCCGAGCAGCCGTTCCGTCCTCCGCAGCGCTTCTGCCATGTCGGCGTTTTGCACAGGTTGTTGCGACAAGTATACGTATTTTTCAACCATCTCCACCGCTGTCGGCCACTCGTTGAGGAAAAACGGTTGGACAAGGCGGAGCTGATGCGGTTTTTGTTCAACCGCACGAATGATCCGGTCGACGACCGCGCTCAACCGGGAAACGGTTTGCCACATGGCCACCGAGCGAAGCCGGAAACGGGCGCGGCGCACCCGTTTCCATAACGCGCGTGCCTCGCGAAGCTGGCTGCGGACATATGCCTGCTCCTCAGCCGACACGTCGGCTACCAAACGGCGCTGCCGTCTTTTCATCACAGCAGATACCCCCCACATCGCTCCCATCCCTGATAAGAGTGAGGGCAAAAAGCGAAAATCAGCGGCGATAAATACAGTGACCGCAACGATGATTCCAACGTTCCATGAAACAAACCAACGCCATATCGTGCGAAGCAGTTGCTTCATTGTCCATCCCTTTCTTCATCTTTTTTTCTATTATAGCACGTCCATTTTATATACGTACAATCGCCTCGAGAAGTTTCATCGCCAACCGGCACGTATAGGACAATGGCCGTTTTGAATAGGCTATATTAAACGAGGCAAGCGAAAGGGGGATGGCTATGAAGGCGATCGATTGGCAACTTTTCTCGTTTGTCGCCGTCTCATTGCTCAAAGAGTACTGGTGCTATGTCGGCCTGCCGCGCGTCTATTACTGGAGGGCAGCCGATGATGATCAAAAAGCCGCCTAGCGGCTGAAGGAGGGGATATGATGCAGCCATGGCACCGTCCCGCCCCATCCCGTGCAACGATGACTGTCATCGGCCAAGGAACGGTCACTGCAAAGCCGGATACCGTTATGATTGCGCTTGGCGTCCGCACCGCGCATCAGAACGTTCAAGAAGCACTAGCCGACAACGCCCGGCGCACCAACGATGTCATTGAGGCATTAAAAGCAGTCGGCGTCCGCCCGGAAGATTTCGAGACGACCGCCTTTTCGATCATTCCAACGTACGAACATCCCGACGGCGCAGCCGTCTTATCCGGATATGAGGTCGAGCATTGGCTCAACATCACCGTCCGCGATCCAAAAACAGCCGGCTCCATTTACGAAACAGCTGTCGCCCACGGGGCGAATCTTGCCCGCGGCTTAGAGTTCCGCCTAGCCAACGAACAAACTTACTATCAACAAGCACTGACGCTAGCGGTGAAAAACGCAAAAGAAAAAGCCCTGGCCATCGCCCGCACTCTTGGCTTGCCGCTTCACGACATACCGGTCGAGCTGAAGGAACGGCCGACAAGCCCGCCGGCACCATACAGCCCTATCGTTCTTAGCGCTTCCTCATCATCGCCGCCTGTGCAGACGCAAGATGTCACCATTACCGCCATCGTCGAAGCTGTATTCGCCTATTCGTTCATTTCGTGATATCGACTTCACGAACGCGGGCGCCGCCGAACAGCTCAACGCGGGCTGTCTTCTTTTTGCCATCCGGATGAACAGCCGTCACTGTGTATGCGCCTGGCAGATACGGGCCGATTTTTTTGACGAACGGGTCTTTTGTCTCCTCCTCCTTCACTTTTACCCCGTTGACGACGAGCGTCGCTTCGGAATCAGCGACACGGGCGTGGATGAAATATAGAGCCGGTTCAAACACATATCGATTTTCAAACACATGAATCGTAAACACCGGCGGATGGGACGTCAATCCTTTAATATACACTTGCTTGCCTTCGCTCTGACGAGCAAACTCCTCATCAAGCATTTTATACGCCTCCGGATGCTGGTCGAAATAGGCAAACAAAGGCGTTAGCGTTTGGTCATTGAGCGGTACCGTTTCATCCGTCACCCGCAACATCACCTGCAAGGCAGCGGCATTGCGATCTTCGATGGCCCCTTTTAACCTCATGATGGCGATCTCACGCCCTGCCGTCGTTTTCAACGCGCCGTATCCACTCCAAATCAGCGCACCCATCCCCCATAGGACAGCGAAAGCAAAAAGCAACCAACCGATGAAACGGTATTGTTTTTTTCTCTTTTCCCTGGACAAAACACGTGCTTGTTGGCGCTTCTCGTAGCGCGCCATCGCTGCAGCACCGTCTTGTCCGCTCCCCCCCTGAATCATATCCGGTTCAGACGTGTGCGGTTTCATGATCGCTTCCCCTCTCCTTCTCTTTATCTAGTTCCACTTTATGTTAGAGATAGGGAATATATGTTACACGAGCGTCGACGCGCTTTTTATTATAATGATGCATAAAAAAAACGGGTAGCCGTTTGCACTACCCTGTCATCAGGAAAGAGAAATATCGGATCGCTGCGCCCGTCCTGCTTGCTGGAACATCCACGCATACAGCCCTGCGCTTGCCAATGCGAGTATGCCGAGAAATGCAAATGTCCACGTATAGCCGATCCAAGTCACTGCGGCAAGAGAAAACGGTGCCAACATCCGGCCGATCGTAAAACGAAGGCTCGCCGCAGCAAAATATTGGCCACGCATATCCTCAGGCGCCAACTTCGACACAAACGACTGCTGCAAACCGGCCGTCATCAGCTCGGCCAGCGTAAACAGTCCCATTACTAACATCAACCCAACGATCGATGTCGTATGGCTAAACAGCCACATTGTGACGCCGTATAAAATCGACGAACCGATAAACGCCCATCGTTCGTCGTAGCGCTCCATATAGCGCGCCACCATCACTGTGCCAAGCACGACAAGCAGCCCGTTTTCTGCAATCAGGAGCCCAAACGCACTAGTCCCATCTATCGTAAAACGCCCCCATAATGTTTCCCCTTCGATTGTTTCTTTTGTATACACAGGAATTAACAAATCCAGCTGCATGAACGTTTGCGCCACCAGCACCCCAGCGGCGATAAACAAGAAAAAGGTGCGGTCGCGAACAATGACGGCGTATTGCCTTAGTTGTTCGCGCCAAAACTGCGGCCACTCCTCCACCTTCTTCCTGCCTGCCGCCAACGAAGCCGTTTCACGCAACTGTTTAGCCAACAGTGTCGCCATCGCGAAGCATGAGCAGGCCGCGGCAAGCAACAACGCAAACCGGTGATTCGCATAAAATAGCCCGCCGATCGTCGGACCGATGACAACCGAGACGTTGACAGATGTATAAAACACAGCAAATACATGACTTCGATCTTTTTCGGGCACAACATCCGCCACCATCGCCTGGCTCGCCGGCCAGTAAAACGCCCCACAAATGCCGGCAAACGTAAAACATAAAAAGCCGACGAGCGGCGACGACCACCATGGGGAACTAGCCAAGGCAAAAATAAAAAACGCCGCCCCCTGTCCGTAAGCGGATAACACCATCATCCGCTTGCGCCCGAACATATCGGCGCAATAACCGCCTAGCAAATTGGCAACAACAGAAAATACCTGTGAAACGATCAATAGCACACTTGCGGTTTCCTTGCCAAATGATTCGGCAAAATAAATGGCCATAAACGGAAAAAACATCCAAAAGGTTGTATTCATCAGCGCCTCGCCAAACAGCCGAACTTTCAAGTTGCGATCCCAGTCGCGTATTCGCATCGTCGCGTCCTCCGTGATCTACAGACTCATTTCAACCTGCTGAACATTATAACATAGTTTTCTATTTTTTGTTAGAGAACTATGCTAGCAAAAAAAATCCTGTCCATCAGACAGATGGACAGGATGGGGAAAGACGCCGTTCTTACTTGCGGATAAATTGCTGCGTCCAAATATAGCCGTTTTCTTCAAAACCAACGCCGATATGTGTAAAGTTTTTGTTCAAAATGTTGGCCCGGTGACCTTCACTGTTCATCCACGCATTAACCACTTCTTGCGGTGTGCGTTGGCCTTTAGCAATGTTTTCCCCAGCAGCTGTGTACGAGATGCCGAATTTTTTCATCATCTCAAACGGGGAGCCGTACGTCGGGCTGTTGTGCGAGAAGTAGTTGTTAACCGCCATATCGCGTGATTTTTCACGGGCGACTTTGCTGAGGGCTAAGTCGACTTGAAGCGCTGGCAGACCATGTTTTGCCCGTTCTTTGTTCGTCAATTCAACGACTTGCTGCTCATACGCATTTAAGCCCGTTGTTTCTTGTGTTGTAGACTTTGGTGCCGTTGCTGGCGTTTTTGCTGGCGCTTGCGTATTAGCTGCCGGTTTCTTCTCTGGCTGTTTGACCGTTGCCGGCGCTTGCGGCTTCGCCTCTGTCGGCTGTTTTACCGTTGGTTGTTGTGCCTGTTTAGCCGGTTGGATCGACACAAACGGGAAGTATTGTTTCAACCATTTTTCCAAATCTTGAACGTTTGTATTCGTATATTTTACTTGATACACGTTCGTCGTCGGGCATGTCGTCCCTGCTGCTTCCGTTTTCGTCGTTGCCGCAAACGAAGCACCGATGAGTGCAACCGAAGCGGCGATCGTGGCTACCATTTTCTTTTTCATTGGAATTCCTCCTTGGTTTCTATTTTCAAAGTTTCAAAGATTGTTGCGTCTGTCAATGAGGCTCGCGTTGTTCGATAAGGACCGTTCCGATGTCCTCTCACCCGCATCCCCATTATACCACGGGGTTTTTGTAATATTTTTGGTCCAAAATGGAAAAAGGAACATGTTGGCAACCCCTGGTTAAAAACACGATTGTTTTCATTGCCAGAGAAACACTGATTGCCGATGGCTACAACAATTGGAAGACACATCCTTTCACTAATGTTGACTCCTTTTTTTCCTCTATTACTCTAATGTTCTATATTTTTCTTGCAAAAAAAGAGTTGACAGTCTCTTATTCAGACATTTCACTTAACAATTGTTACATCTGCGTTACAAAATAGACAGAGAAACACATCGTTTTGTTATAAAAAAGAAGCTGGCGGCGATGAGCCCCAGCTTTTTTGTTTATTCACCGTTTCCCTCTTGATCAACAACAAGCACGGTTTGTACTTCGTTCGGTTTTACCTGCACAGTAAATCGTTGTTGTGCATCCATCGACAACGGCGCGAGCGGTGTTTCATTTAAGTTCGTGCGCCATACCGTCGATAACGACCCGTGCCATTGGAATGACGCCATCGTCTTCTGCACTGTTGGGTTAAAGAAACGAATAACTACGCCGCGGTTGTCTTCACTTCGCTTCACCGTGCTTAGCACCGTCTCACCTTCCTGCTGTGAAAACAAGCTATATTCATACGGTACTGAAAACGCCACCGGATTCATTTTCATGGCATCGTACGGCAGTTTGTTGTACGTATAAAGCGGCGTCAAAAACTGTTTCGCCCGTTTGGCGACATTTGCTTCTTCCGTCGTTCCACGATGCGTTGTCAACGCGAAGTGCAGCTCACTTGTACCGAACATTTGTGAATTCGGCGTTTCCATTTTAATTCCGGAAGGACGACCCGGCCGACGCACGAGCTCTTCTTTACCAAGATAACCGACGCTGCGCAAAAGTGTCACCGCGATCGTATCATGCTGTTTCCCGACAATCTCATACTCTCTCGTGCTGTTCGTCAGCACGACTACACCGCCTGTTTCATCCGACAATCCGACATACGTAAGCATCGGGTAGATCGCATCTGGACGTTCGTCCCATCCTTCTTGCTCCCATACATCAATTGCCGGATCGACGACCGGCCGCCGAATGACGCCGAATTGGTTGTCAGCGACCGAATGGGACGAAGCAATACCGGTTGGTACATACATGCGAACACGGTGATCTTTTGCTTCGTTGTTGATGAGCACCCGGACATCGATGAGTGGTTGATCCATCGGAACAGTCAACCGAATGGAGACATCCAGAATACAATCGTGCCGTTTGGCTTTTCTGCCTTCAAGGTCGGCCGGCAACGGCAACCGGTAAGCAATATCGGCATAAGCAAAATAGCTGTTTTGACGGAGCGAATATGTCGCCTTCACTTCCTTATTATCAATCGGTTCATCGCCCGGCAAAGGGGAAAAGTCGTATTCGTCCCCATCATCACCGACATCTTCAAGCAAGAGCACATCACGGAAGGTTCGCTGCAGCTGTTTGTCATAAACGTTAATCGTTCCATTCTCGTTAACAGTGATTGTGTAAAAAGGCGTATCAATTTGCTCAACAGCCGTTGGTGTCTGTGTTTTCATCTGTTCCGCCTCTTGCACAACGTACGCCTTATACCCCATCGCCGGGATGCGATCGCGGAAATGGATCGTGTAGCGGATAAACGGATCGTAGTTGCCGTAATGGACAATTTGCCGGTCAATGAGCCCCGGGTCAACAATCGTTTCATCGACCACTTCAAATTCTACCGGTTCCCCGTGCTCATCCACGAGGCGGAATGCTTTCCATTTCGTCGTAATTTCCGCTTCGATCGGCTCATTCCGTTCGTATGGGAGTGTGTTGTACACAACCAACTTGTCAATCGACCGATCCGACGGCATCGCATCGGCAATTTTGCGCATATAAAACGTTATGAGTCGGTCGGTCCGCTCTTCCGCTAGCGCAAAGCGCCCCAAAATGTCGCGATGAACGAGGTCTGAGCAGCAGCAACCAATGCTGTCATGCGCATGGTTTTTCATCATCTCTTTCCAAATGAGCTCCATCAGCCGATGCTCGTACGGAAACCCAAGAGTCGAGGCGATGGCAGCCAGCGGCTCAAGCACGTTCGTTACTTTGTTTTCAATGCGGGCGTTCGCCGCTTTAATGTCCATGCGAGTCGAGTAAATGCTGCGATGAACGCGCATATATTTGCCGTCCAAAAACTCGCCGCGTATAACTGGAAGCTGCTCTTCTTTTTCCAACTGTTCAAACACATGTTCATAACGGCTTAAGAAAAAGGTCCGCTCTGGATAGAGCGTTTGCAGCTTGTTGATCACGTCAAAAATATTTTTTTGAATCGGCATTTGGTCATGGCCGTTCGGAATGAGAATATGCTCGGTGGTTGCCCCGCGGTCCAAAACGGAAAAGTATTTGTCCATCCGCTCCTTCAGTTTTGCTTCATCAGTCGGAAGATACTTGCCGATGGCATAACCGAGCGGGAATAGCTGCACAAGCACTTTAGAACCGTCATCACTCACCCAGTAAAACTCGGTTTTGTCTGTGCCGTGTCGTTCCGACACACCGCGCCAAAAAATGGCCCGCTTAATACCGAAGCCATTCAAAATTTGCGGCATCTGCGCTGATTGTCCGAACGAGTCAGGAAGATAGCCGATTTGCATTGGCTCGCCGAACTCCTGGCAATCTTTCAGCCCATAGAGTAAGTTGCGGACAATCGACTCCCCGCCGACGACCATTTCATCCGTTTGCGTATACCACGGACCGATGATCAGCTTTCCTTCTTGGACAAGGCGGCGAATGCGCTCTTTTTGCTCCGGCTTGACGGACAAATAGTCTTCTAATACAACCGTCTGCCCATCGAGAACAAAGTACGGGTAATCACGATTCGTTTCCAACATCTCTAATATTTCTTCCATATCGTTCACTAACAAAATGCGCGATTCTTCCGCGGAAAAATACCACTCGCGGTCCCAATGCACATGAGGAACAATGTGAACGTATCGTTTCAATGATTTCACCTCATTTGCCTTATCGTTGTTGCATCTTTAACTTTTGCACGCGCGTGGCAACTAACAGCACCATGGAAATAAATGCCCCAATTAGTGCAGCGCCGAGCCAGATGAATCCTGCTTTCCATAACGAGGCGCCTTGTAGGACAAATAGCGAGAAAATACCGGCTCCGGGAACGTTCAGTCCAATTTGTGAAGCCGTGACAATCGCTCCGGTGACTGCCGATCCGATGCAAAGCGACGGAATGACGCGTAGCGGATCGTTAATCATAAACGGAATGGCTCCTTCGGTAATACCAGCTAGCCCAAGAATCCATGTTGATTTGCCGACTTCTCGCTCATATTCTTCAAAATACCGTTTGAACAACAGCGTCGCTGCAGTAACTGAAAACGCCGACACCATTTTCACCGAGGCAAACGCCGCATACGGAATAAAGTTGCCGCTTGCCATCGCACCAATGCAAAACGTATACGCCGCTTTATTGACAGGCCCACCTAAATCGAATGACACCATAACTCCTAAAATCGCGCCGAGCACAATGGCGTTACTGCCCGACAAGTTGTCCAGCCACTCAAGCAGCGCATTGTTCAAACCGGCGACTGGCTTGCCGAACACAAACAGCATAAGCGCTCCGACAACAAGCGAACCGATGACCGGATACAACCAAAAGCTGATGAATCCAGAGAACGCACCTTTTGGCGGAAGCTGCTTTTTCAACCACTTCATAAAGTAGCCCGCCAAAAAGCCGCCGAGCATGCCTCCTAAAAAGCCACTGTTGATCATCGTCGCAGCAATCCCAGCTGCAAATCCCGGACCAAGCGCTGGTTTGTCGGCAATCGCATACGCCATGTAAGCTGACAGCACTGGAATCATGAGCGTACCAAGCATATTGCCGCCTAGTTTACGCAACATCCAAAGCCACGAATTTTCCGTATCGTACACTTGCTGTAATCCGAACGCTTGGGCGATGAGCACCGCACACGCCAAAATCATCCCGCCGGCAACGATAATCGGAATAATATGAGAAATGCCGGTCAAAATGGCATTTTTCACTTCTGTTTGCCATGAAACGCGCTCAGGTTCCGTTTCCTTTGCCGGCTCATATTCCCGCTTTCCTTCCTTCCCCGCTTTCTCAAGCGCTTTCAAAATGACGCCTTTCGCATCTTTCAATGGCGCCGCAACTGTCGTTCGGTACACGGGCAAATGGGCAAACCGCTCCTCGTTTTTCACCGCCACATCCGCAGCAAAAATCGCTGCTTCGGCTTTTCGCAGTCGCTCCTCTGTGTGACGATCTTCAATGCCGTTCGCCCCTTGCTTTTCAACGTATACAGCAACCCCGACCTCCCGTCCGGCTTGCTCTAAAGCTTCAGCTGCCATATACGTATGGGCGATGCCAGCCGGGCAGGCTGTCACGGCGACAATCGTTTTTTTTGCTGCCGCTGCGTCAATGGCCTCTCTCGTTTCTTCATCAAGAGCTCGATACATCTCTTCCGCCGTGCGGCATTGCTGCAACCGTTTACGATATTCAACGCGCGCCAGCCGTTTGGCAAACTCCGCGAGCAAATCCAAATGCGTCGATCCCGCTTCCTGTTCCGGAATCGCTAATAAAAAAACGAGTTCTACTTCATTGGACGGGTCGATGCTCTCCCAATCACGAATCGGCCGAACCAGCTTCGCCACCGCAAAGGCTGCCGATTTTACTGCTTTCGATTTCCCGTGCGGAATGGCTAGGCCCGCTTCGAGCCCCGTCGGAGAAAGCGCTTCCCGCTCCATCACCGCTTGATAAAACAATTCAGCCGAATACAATTTCCCCTCCTCGTCCAACTTGCTAATGAGATGGCGAATGACTTCTTCTTTTGTAGACAACGACAATTCTACATCGATCAGCCGAACGTTCGTCAGCTGTTTTAGTTCCATCTCTCTCATCCTCTCTTTCCATGCCGTTTGTCGACTTCATTATAAAAGAAAAAAAGCAAGAAGACTGAAATCTTCTTACTTTTTCACTATTCTCTCGCTGTGATTCAGTTTGTTTGTGTATTTATACACATCCACTCTGCTTTTGCCAATATCGTTCACTTAACACCCGCAACACAAGATAGAGCGATGTACGGTCGGTAACATCATATTTGTTTAAAAACTGTTTGGGCGCCCAGCAATACAAATGAAAATCGGCAAGATCAGCGAGTGAATTTGGACAAAAATGCGTCAAACTGATGACAAACGCCCCGTTCTGCTTCGCGGCCGCGACCGCCTCAAGCACTTGCTTCGTTTCTCCGGATACGCTAATGACAAAGACAACATCCTTTTCCCCGCAATGATCCGCATTATATAGCATATCGTGGCGTTGGACAAAAAAGTCGGCCTGTTTGCCGACGCACCGCAAATGTTTAGCCATCATCTCGCAAAAATAAGCAGAATCGCCGACGCCGTAAAAAAAGACGTGCTTGGCCTCATGCATCTTGCGCACAGCTTCTTCAATGAGCTGATCATCAATCAGCTCTTTCGTTTTTTCAATGATCGTTGTTCCGTCCGCCCGTATGGCCGTCCCGCCCCGCTGCTCGAGTGCCAACGCCGCCTTCAGTTCAGCAAACCCTTTATATCCTAATTTTTTGGCAAACCGGACGATCGTGTTCGGCACTGTATAAAGCGCTGCCGCCATTTTCTGAATCGAAATGTCAGCGATCTCTTTGCGGTACTCCATAATGTAATCAACAATTTGGTCATCCGTATCGTTCAGCTTATCGGCATACAGTCGCACCCGTTCGTCAAAACGCATCCGTCTCCATCTCCCACCGTCTCATCGTTTACTACAATTTTAGCAAGAACCGATGGCAGTTGGCTACAGAGCCTGGTTCTGACGCTATGGCTGACACCCTTCAATCAATACCGGAATGCGTTCTTTATACTTCTCAATCCAGCGGCGGTTATGTTCGTCTGCCCCCTCGATGTTGCCGCTTAAAAAGACAGGCGGCTCAACTCCGTTTTCTGCCATAAGCGCAATTGCCTCAGCCAAAACGGCGTTTAAAATCGCACTGCCGACCACTGTCGAAGTGGGAGCAAATGGGACTGAAACGTTCTGATGGGTTAAAATCGCATCGCCTTTCACGGAATGGTTGTCAATCACAAGGTCGACGACCTCATATAACAACCGGCCGCTCTTATGCCGCGAGGGCTGGCTTTTTGAATATTCCAAGGATGTTATGGCAATGGTATAAGCGCCTTTCGCTTTCGCCGCCAGCGCCACATCAATCGGAACCGGATTGCGCCCTGATGTGGACAAAATAAAGAAGACATCTTCAGAACGAATATCTTCGCGATCTATAAAACTCGGTGCGAAATCATTCATTCGCTCTAACATCGAAGACCGAACCGCTCCTTCATGCAGCATCAACGGTTCCACAAAAATGGGTTTCACCGGGACAAGTCCACCCGCACGGTAAAACACTTCCTCCGCCATAATATGAGAATGACCGCATCCGAATAGTTGAATGATCCCGCCGTTCTGAACCGCCTTACTCACCGCATGGGCGGCCTTTTTCAGATTGTCCTTTTCGTGTTTTAAAACGAGTTTTAGACGTTCGTTGATTTTTTGAAAATATTGATCGATCACTGCCCCTTCGCTCCTTAACCTTATTTCTAAACGTGATTCGCCCGCAATAAGACGCTCCTGCAACGAAAAAACGGCTTCCCCTTACAAAGGAAGCCGTCCATCGGTTCGATTGGGTTGCTTGTTTACTGTCCTGTATACCCACCAACCGGAATGTTGTCCTTCCGAGCGACCCCGGTGCGGTAAGCTGCTTCAATGACTGCCTGGCGAACGCGTTCTACTACTTTACTGTTAAATACACTTGGGATGATATACGTTTCGTTCAATTCATCTTCGGTGACAACCGAAGCAATCGCTTTTGCGGCAGCAAGCTTCATTTCTTCATTAATTTCTTTCGCTCGGCAGTCCAATGCACCGCGGAAAATGCCCGGGAAGCAAAGAACGTTGTTAATTTGGTTCGGATAGTCAGAACGTCCGGTCGCCATCACGCGCACGTACGGTTCGGCCAGCTCCGGATCGATTTCCGGCACCGGGTTGGCCATCGCAAACACGATCGGATCGCGGGCCATTTTTTTCACGTCTTCGACTTTCAAAATGCCTGGGGCGGAAACGCCGATAAATACGTCCGCACCAACGATCACATCCGACAAGCTTCCTTTGAGATTATAAGGATTGGTGATTTGTGCATATTCTTGCCAATACGGATTTTCGTACGTTTCATCGCGGTGGATGGCGCCATAACGGTCGACCCCGATAATGTTGCGCACACCGGCAGCAAGCAAAATTTTCGTGCAAGCGATGCCGGCCGCGCCAATACCAGTTAAGACGACTTTGATATCCTCAAGCTTTTTATCGACAATTTTCAACGCATTCAGCAATCCAGCAAGCAACACGACCGCTGTGCCATGTTGGTCGTCGTGGAACACCGGGATGTCAAGTTCTTCTTTCAAACGCGCCTCAATTTCAAAGCAACGCGGCGCCGAAATGTCTTCCAAATTAATGCCGCCAAACGCCGGGGCAATCGCTTTCACAATTTGAATGATTTCTTCCGTATCTTTCGTGTCCAAGCAAACTGGGAACGCATCGACTCCCGCAAACTGTTTAAACAGCATCGCTTTCCCTTCCATGACCGGCATCGCTGCATACGGGCCGATGTCCCCAAGCCCGAGCACTGCCGTACCGTCGGACACGACCGCGACGGTGTTGCGTTTAATCGTTAACGAATACGCTTTGCGCGGATCTTCAGCGATAGCCGTGCAAACGCGTGCCACGCCCGGCGTATACACTCGCGACAAATCATCACGTGTTTTCACCGGAATTTTCGAATTCGTTTCAATTTTCCCCCCGATGTGCATTAAAAACGTGCGGTCGGAAACGTTCACAATTTTGACGCCTCGAATTTTTTTCAGCGCCTCGATGATCAAATCGCATTGCTTCGTATCGAGCGCACTGACGGTAATGTCACGCACTGTATGAACTTTACTCGATGAGATGACGTCAATCCCGACGATGTCTCCACCTGCTTTGCCAATGGCTGCGGCGATATCGCTAAATGAGACGATATCTTTTTCAAACTGGAGACGAATCGTAATGTTCATCGCTGCCCCGCCTGGTAATGCCATAACAATCGTCCTTCCTTTTCTCTATTTTATAAACAGCCTTACGGTACACATGTTATCTTATGAGTAAAAAAAAGACAACCCTTATTGTTTGAGCAGGACAAACGAGCGAATATCATCAGAATGTGCTTTGATCGGCAACATGACCATTGTCGCTGTCCGCATTACAAGCTACCGTCTATTGTCTGTGTTCATCGAAAACAAGGCGGGAAGGCATGATTTTCTTGCCCTTAACAAACTCAAAGAAATAAGCTACACGAAACGCTCCGTACTTACGCCTGCATTGGGAAACGGAGGCTTGAAATAAAATAAAAGGAAAACGAAAAAAGAGGAAACTACGGAAGAGGTGAAGTAAACGTAAAGGATAGGAGAAACAAAACAGGGGCGAAGAAAGATGAAAGAAAAACTATTTCTAGTCTTGGCCAACTTGTTTTGGGCCGGCAATTACGTGGTCGGCAAAGCGGTCATCACGGAAACTGGCCCGTTTTGGCTGACTTTGATTCGCTGGTGCGCCGCCTTCATCATCCTAGTTCCTGTGTCCTATTGGCTTGAGCGGCCGCGCTACTGGGATGTAATGAAACAATATTGGCTGCCGCTCGTTGCGTCTGGGGCGCTCGGCATTATCGGCTATAACTTGCTTTTGTACGGCGCGCTCGCCTATACGTCATCGATGAATGCAGCGATCGTCAACTCACTCAATCCGGCCATCATCGTCGTGTTGTCGTATATGTTGCTACGAGAACGACTGTCAACAGTGAATATCATCGGGTTTTTATTATCGCTCATTGGCGTGCTGTTTATTTTGACAGACGGGCATATCGGTCATATCTTCCAAACAAACTACAACCGCGGCGATTTGATGATGCTCGCAGCCGGCGTCGTCTGGGCACTTTATTCGATCATTGGCAAAAAACTCCCTGTTCCGCCGATAACAGCGACGGCGTGTTCCGTCTTTTTCAGTTTGATCATATTATGGCCGTTCGCTATGTTGTATCCGTTTCCATCCGATCAATTGAGCGCAGCTGGGTTCGCTGGGATTACCTATATTTGCTTGTTTCCGTCCGTTCTTTCCTTTTTATTTTGGAACGTCTCGGTGCAAAAAGTTGGCCCCAGTCATGCCGGCGTATATTTAAACTTGATTGCCGTGTTTACCGCTTTGATCACGTTTTTGCTTGGCGGCACTCTATCCGTCTCGCAGCTTGCAGGCGGCGCTTTCGTCTTGTTTGGCGTCTATTTGGCGACGAAAGCGAAGTCGAAACAAACGGACATCACCGGCTGATGATTCTCTAGCTGTTTCTCCGCAGACCGGGATGCTTGCCCGGCTCCTTTCTGCCTCACCGACTGGCGACATAATGAAAAAATGTCCCCTCCGTTCATGACCAAAAGATTCCTCACCATTCACGGAAACAAAAATGGGAAAAGACAGAGCGGGCCAACACGCGCTGTCATCTCCCTTTGCAATCAAAGAAACCGAGGTCGGTCGCAAACAGTACAGCATCAACCTTTTCACATGAGAAAAAGCGGCCTCCCTGTTTTGAAGGGAGACCGCTGTTTTTCCACTATTGAAGCAAACGGAGAAACTCGCGCATAAACGCCGGCAAATCCGGCCAAGCATGGGCGGAAACGAGGTTGCCGTCGACATGCACGGTTTGGTCGGACACATATGTCGCTCCGAGCGCTTCGACCCCCGGTTTGCAGGCGATATATGCTGTCAAGCTCCGTCCTTTCAGCACATCAGGCATCGTTTCAAAAATAAGCGAAGCATGACAAATCGCGGCAATCGGCTTATTTGCCTCAAAGAAATGGCGAACGATGCGCTGTACGTTTTCATCAAGACGAATGTATTCCGGCGCGCGTCCACCCGGAATAATTAACGCATCGTATTGCGTCGGATCGATCTCGGCGAACGACGCATGAGCATCAATCAAGTATCCTTGTTTTTCCACATACGTATCCCAGTCGGTAAAATCATGGACAACGGTGTGCAGTTTCTTTTTCTTCGGTGCGGCAATCGTTGCCTCATGCCCTTCTTCCAACAAACGATAATACGGGTAATACACTTCAAGCGCCTCAACAGCGTCACCGGTAATGATCAATACACGTTTTCCCATATTTCTTTCCTCCTTGCCCATTTTTTTCTTTCCCCTTCTTCTATCATAATCGAAATAGACGGACAGGGAAAGCAAAATGATTGTCGAACATATATGAATGACCCATTGAACTGTAAAATGGGGAGAGAAAAAGGTAAAGGAGGAAAAACAGTGACCATTGCCTCCTGGCTTACCAACTCGCGAAAGACGGTTGTGCTTACTGGCGCCGGCATGTCAACCGAAAGCGGGCTGCCTGATTTCCGCTCGCCGCGCACGGGGCTGTGGGCGCGCTTCAATCCGAGCGAATTGGCCACCGTCGATGCCTTACACCACCGCCACGAGTCATTTGTTGAGTTTTACCAATATCGCATCCGCACCTTGCAACAGTGTCAGCCACATAACGGGCATCGCCTGTTGGCTGATTGGGAGCAACGCGGAATCGTACGGACGATCGTGACCCAAAACGTCGATGGTTTTCACCAACAAGCCGGCAGTCAATGCGTCATCGAACTGCATGGCTCGCTGCGCACCGTCCATTGCCAGCAGTGCGGGCAGAAACAGCCGAGCCATGTTTATTTACACGGCGTATTGACGTGCGAATGCGGCGGTGTTTTACGCCCATCGGTCGTGTTGTTTGGCGAACCTCTGCCAGAGAGAACCATCACCCAAGCGTGGGAGGAGGCCCGCCAAGCGGACTTATTCCTTGTGCTCGGCTCATCCTTGCAAGTATCGCCGGCGAATCAGCTGCCGTTTGTCGCCAAACAAAATGGAGCCAAATTGGTCATCATCAACTGGGAACCGACGGAACTCGATCATCTGGCTGATGCCGTCATTCATCAACGGAAAATTGGCGAAGTGCTCAAAGAAATTGACCAACAGCTGACGGAGGGAGCACCATGAACAGGGAAACGATTTTGCAAGAGGCGCTTCGCTCAATCGGCGACGATTCGCGAATCCGTCATTGGCGCCGAGTATCAGGCGGCGACATCAATGACGCCTACCGCGTTCAAAGCGACAAACAAACGTATTTCATCAAAATGCAACGCTTCCCGCCAGCTGGCTTTTTCGCCGCCGAACAGGTAGGATTGGAGCTGATCAAGCAGGCGAATGCGATCCGTGTCCCAGGCGTCTTCGGCACTGGGGAGGCGGACGGATACGGCTGGCTTGTCCTCGAGTGGGTGGAAGGAACAGAAACAGCGCAGACGGCTGAACAGCTTGGGCGCGGCCTCGCCCGCCTTCATCATTGCCGCGGACCGGCGTTCGGGCTTGACCGCAATACCTATATCGGGATGCTGCCGCAACGAAACGGATGGTACGGCCGTTGGCTCGACTATTACCGCGATGTCCGCCTCGTCCCGCAAATGAAACGGGCGGCAGCGAACGGCCTTCTGTCCGCCAAGCGGCAAACACGTTTTGAACGTTTGCTCGAGCGACTTGACCAGTGGATTCCAAACGATTGCTTTCCATCGTTGTTGCACGGTGACTTATGGGGCGGCAACTGGCTTCCGGGTCCGGGCGGCGTCCCGTATTTGATCGATCCGTCCGTTTTTTATGGCCATTACGAGTTGGAAATCGCGTTCACTGAGCTGTTTGGCGGCTTTCCGCCCCAGTTTTATGCGAGCTATCAAGAGCTTATGCCGCTCTCTTCGGAGTACCATGAACGAAAGCCGCTTTACCAGCTGTTTTATTTACTCGTGCACTTGAATTTGTTTGGTGAGGCGTATGGCACGGCGGTCGACCGCGTGCTCGAACGCTATGCGGGGGAGTAAATTCCCCCGTTCCTCGATGTTGACATACCGCGTACAATGTCCTGTCTTTCCGATCAACGCCATTTTTTGACCGCATCATGCGCATGTTTCCACTTTGATCGTTTCGGTATCTTGCGACTTCGATACACGAACTTGTCATAAACTAACGACCTTTCCTCTTTTTCCAATCAATTATGGAAAATACTCTCACGGAAGTATGATGCTAAAAAACAGAAATGGATTGAAAACCAACCAGTTGATTTATTACTATAAATCTAGCACTAACCAACGTTTCCATGTTTCGTCAGTTCCGATGTCTAACCAGTTGAGATGATGACCGTACAACATTTCATAGAGCGATAGTTATCAACAAAGGGGGATGACTATGCGGCGCTGGTTTTGGCTGCTTTGTAGCTTCGTGCTTGCCCTATCAGCCGGGCGAGCAGACGCTTCGGCGCTATCAGTAGAAAAAAGATTCTCAATCGGCTGAACAAGTTGCCAAACGGGCAGGTGTTAGTTGTAGTTACCAGTCATGCCAAGGCACGAAGCGGGACATTATACCTTTACGAAAAACAAAACGGAACATGGCGGAAAGTGCTCGCGAACATCCGCGTTGTTGTCGGTAAAAACGGCATTGGCAAACAAAAAGAGGGAGATGGAAAGACGCCCGCTGGCGTTTACCCATTAGGTACAGCGTTCGGCACCGCCAAAAAGCCGGCGGGGCTGAAAATCCCCTACCGGCAAACAACCGCTTACGATTATTGGGTGGACGATCCGACATCCAAAGACTACAACCGCTGGATTTATTACCGCGGCAACCCGCATCGGCGCTGGAAATCGTTTGAACGCCTCACTCACCCACTTTACAAATATGCCGTCGTCGTTCGTTACAACGACAGCCCGATCGTGAAAGGAAAAGGAAGCGCCATCTTTCTGCACATTTGGCCACGCCCTTCCAGTTATACGCTCGGCTGCATCGCCATGGCTGAAAAAGATCTCTTATCCGTCATCAAGCGGCTTGACGCCAAAAAGAAGCCCATCATTCTCATTAGCGAACAGAAAAAATTATGAATCGGATTCGCCAAATGAGCTCACGGGAGACAGTGGGCTCATTTTGTGCTGATCTCCTCAAGCAACGCATCGCCGTTTTTGCTGACGCGCACATAAGCGAAACGGGCGTTTTCCTGCCATCGCACTCCTGTTTTTTCCGGCACGAAATACGACTCAATTCCGTATACGACTCGGGTATCATAGAAGGTGCCGCTGATCACAATGTCCCCTTGTTGTCGCGTAAATCCGGGCCGTTTTTCACCATTGACAGCATACACGCCGGCAAAGCGGTGCACCCCATCCGGCCCTTTTCGCAACAAAACTTGCACCTTACCACTTCCGGCCAATGACCGGATCGTGGAAATGTCATAACGCAACTGAATATAATCCCCTTGCAGCACCGAACGCGGATCCACCGGCTCAAGTTCTAACTTTACCACATCACCATACCGCAACAAGCGTTCCTTTTGCCATATCGTAACCCCTACAAAAACAAATTGGGCGGCGACAACAATCGCTACGAAAAGTGAAACGCGCCGACGCCAACGCACTCCTTCAGATAACACGAGCTGATTTCGCTTTTCCAACCAGACCGCCCAGACAAGCAGCACGATCCCAGCAGCTAGCAAACTGATCGATTTATGAAGCAAGTTCCATGCTAGTTCGTAATATTTCAACACAAGATAAAGTGCTGTATACCCCCAAGCAACAGCTCGCTCCTGGCGCCGCTGTTGAAACAAGAAAAAGCCGAGCACAGCAACCATGGCGATATTAGAAACAATATATAGTCCATCGGCGGTAAACATGTCAACGCTTGTCGCGATCCCGAGCGCGCCTAGCGCCAACACGAGCGGGGTGAGAGCTGTCTTCCCTCTCCACCGGTCGTATGCGTACAAACCGCCGTTCAACACGGCAAGCGCCAGCAGCACAAGCCGCCCATCTTCAATGGTCAATTCAAGTGCCACAAACAAATAGAGCGTCAACGCCACCGTCGTCAACCGGCGCACCCCGTGCTCGAAGGAACGGATCAGTGCGAACGCCAATACAGCAGCATAAAGAAACAACACGACCGTCGACACTTCCGGCGCCATCGCCAATCCAAGCCCGTAACCGACTGCAAGCAACGTATAGCGAACAACAGAATTCCACCGTCGGCCAAGCGAGGCAGGAAGAACAAATCCGAAGATCGAGACGAAAAAGAGCACATACGGCGACCATGATTCCGTCCAAAGGAGATACAAGCCGAGCAAACTTGCCGTCGCCAACGCCGAAGCCGCAAGCGTAATCACAGCCTGAAACGCCGTCAAAAACCATTTTCCAGCCCGCGTCCCCGACGAAAACAGTCCCGCCCGCTGCAGAAGCACGATTCCGCCATACAGAACAGCCGCTGCCACTGCAAGCCCAATGAGAAGCAGCCATGTTTCAAAATGATCCACGAGCAGACGAATGTATTGAATCAGCAAAAACAAGCCGGCAAACAAACTTGTCAGTAACGTGTACGACCGCTGTTTTGAGATCGCAAGAAAGTAATACAGCAATCCGGCTAACAGCGCTGCATATACGTATGGCCACCAGACATCGCGTCCGTACGAAAAACCAGTGATACCGATCATCAGCAGCCAGCCATGCATGGCCGCATAGGCGAGACGGGCTGCCCACAGCGAACGGCTCACGCCAAAGAGGGCTCCGTTGACAGCAGCAAACAACAATAGCCAGCCAAACGATGACCATTCCGTCCACTCGATATGGTAAGCAGAAGGGAAATAATAAAACCAGCAGGCGAGTTGTAGCAACACCACAGCGAGAACTGAAAGCGCTTGGTCTTTGGTCAGCCGCGCCAGCAAGGCGGTCGGCACAAGCCAAATGAGAAACAACCAATAACTATCAGCGTGGGAATTATAGATTTGCCCAAGCAATGCCAAGGCAATGCCAAACGACAGCGCCCCGCCAATCAACATCCAACGCCCTAAAAAATGATGAAATCTCATTAACACTGCACTAACGACATAAAATCCAGCCATGACGGCGATGCTGATTCCGGCTTTCTCCTCACGTCCCATCTCAGGCCAGTTGGCAGCAAAAAAATAAACTATGCTGGCAATGAAGCACAACAGCGCCAACGCATACCCTGCTTTCACAACGCGAACTGACATATTCCTCTCTCTCCTTGTGGCGTTTTGCTACTAACATATGCTTGAAAAACTGTCCAAAAGACCACCGGGACGTCCATTCGTTCTTCGTCACGGGACACTATCCTTCTAAAGTCTTGCCGGAAGAAAAAACATTGGTGAATCGCCGATTCCTTTGCCGTATAAATCTTACATAATTGAAGATCATTTTTTAGAATCATCTTCATATTGGAGCGAGCATTCTAGCTCTTCCGTTTCTGCTCAATCCGTCTTGCCAATGTCCGGTAACAAGCGAGACAAAAAGCAAGATAAGCTCCTCCAAGCAAAAACCCGCCGAGCACATCGGACGGATAATGCGCTTGCAAGCTCAATCGGCTCAAACCAGTCAAGAGTGCCAGCAGCGCAAAAACACCGTAAATGGCTGCCCGTTCTTCGCGCTTTGTACGCGTTTGCGCCAAAAAATACGCCAAAAGCAGCAAATAAATCGTCCCGACCATTGCGTGTCCGCTCGGAAAACTGAACCCTTCAATTCCAGCATGCAGCGGACGCTCCCGTCCGGCAACGTGCTTGACCCACTCATTGATGCCATACCCTCCGCCAACAGCGACGAGAACTAGCACCATCCCATACACATCACGGCGGAAAAACCATAAACCGATGACGAGCATCACACTAATTATACCAATTGCCCCTTTACTTCCAAAAAAAGTAAAAGAATCGAGCCAGTGCCATGGGTCAAACACCCGCAGCCCACCTTCGTCCATTGCTTTTGTCAACCCGACCTCCATGCTGATCCAAACAAGCGAAAAAAGGACCGCACCGGCAGCCGATATCATCCATAATCGCCGATTCACTTCGGTTCACTCCTTGTTTGTTTTTCCTATAAATATTTTTCCGGAAAAACAAAAAATCCTCCTTAAAAAGCAGTACTTTTTAAGGAGGAAGCTATGGTCACGGCAATTTCGTCTCTCCCATCAAAAAGCGATCAACTTCACGAGCCGCCCCCCGGCCTTCGTGAATCGCCCAAACGATCAAGCTTTGGCCGCGGCGAGCATCGCCGGCCGCAAACACCCCTTCGATGTTTGTCGTATATTTTCCGTACGGGGCTTTTACCTTATTGTTGGCCGTTTCCACGCCAAACTGCTTCAACACCGGCTGTTCCGGACCTTCGAAACCGATAGCGATGAAAACAAGATCACACGGCCATACTTGTTCTGTCCCCGGAATTTCTTTAAAGATGGCTTTGCCGTTTTCGTCGATGATTTTTTCCATTTGAATTGTATGCAGTTCTTTTACCCGTCCATATTCATCGCCGACGATTTTTTTCGTCTGAATGCAATATTGCCGTGGATCCACACCGAACTTCGCTTTCGCTTCTTCATATGCGTAGTCAAGCGTAAAGACGAGCGGGTATTGCGGCCACGGGTTATGGTCTGCGCGTTTGTCTGGCAGGGCCGGATGTTTGCCAAACTGGACAACGCTTTTGCAGCCTTGGCGCAGCGCGGTCGCTACACAGTCAGCCCCCGTATCACCACCGCCAATCACGATAACATGTTTATCTTTCGCATCGATAAACTGACCATCGGCAAAGTTCGAATCCATTAAGCTTTTCGTCACACCGGTTAAATAATCCATAGCAAAATGAACGCCTTCCAGCTCCCGGCCTTCAATGACCAAGTCACGCTGCTTTTGTGCCCCGACACACAGCACAACCGCATCATATTCAGCGCGCAACTCATCGGCGGTGACATCTTTGCCAACCTCGGTGTTCACAACAAATGTAACACCTTCCTCTTCAAGCAAGCGCACCCGCCGCTCGACCACTTCTTTTTCCAATTTCATGTTCGGAATGCCATACATCAGCAAGCCGCCGACACGATCCGCCCGCTCGTACACCGTCACCGAGTGGCCGGCTTGGTTGAGCTGGTCGGCACAGGCGAGACCGGCCGGACCGGAGCCGACAATGGCTACCTTTTTTCCAGTGCGCGTTTTTGGGATGCGAGGTTTCACCCATCCTTCTGCAAACCCTTTATCAATAATGGCTCGTTCGATTCCTTTAATAGCGACCGCCGGATCGGAGATGGCAACCGTACACGATCCTTCACACGGTGCCGGACAGACGCGCCCCGTAAATTCTGGGAAGTTGTTCGTTTTCAAAAGCCGGTCAAGCGCTTCTTTCCAACGGCCGCGGTATACTAAATCGTTCCATTCCGGAATTAAGTTGTGCACTGGGCACCCGGAGGTGAGGCCGTTGAGTTCCAACCCCATATGACAAAACGGCGTACCGCAATCCATACAGCGAGCGCCTTGGCGCGCTAGTACATCCTCGGAAAACGGTTGTGCATACTCTTTCCAATCTTCAAGACGGGAAAGCGGATCGCGCTTTTTCTCTTCCTCACGAGCGTATTCCATAAACCCTGTTGTTTTTCCCACGATGGTTCCCCTCCTTCTCTCCGTATACGGCCTTTCTTCTCTCATGCGACCTTCCCCGCCTGTTTGGCCAGTCAAAAAGCGAGCCCCGCGCGGGCCGCGGGGCCAAGGCGGCGCCATGGCTGCTGCCGCCCAAAAGGATGGCCTTATTTTGCGGCCACTTGCAATACATGGGGGCTGGCGGCAGCCGCTTTTTTCTGTTTCGCCACCGTTTCAAACGCCGCCATGGCCGCTTCTTCATACGAAAGCCCAGACCGTTCAAGCATTTGAATTGTTTCAATCATCAGTTTGTAGTTGCGCGGGATCACTTTGACAAACCGCTTCACATAGGCGTTCCACTCGTCAAGTACCAACGCCGCCCGCGGGCTTCCTGTATAGCGGTAATGGTTTTCGATCATCCGGCTCACTTCCAAAATTTCTTGCTCGTCTTCGAGCCGTTCAAACGCCACGAGCTCTCGGTTGGCTGTTTGTTGCCAGCTGTCTTCATCAGCGAGGACGTAGGCGATCCCCCCTGACATACCGGCAGCGAAGTTTTTGCCGACCGAGCCGAGGATAACAACACGGCCGCCGGTCATATATTCACAACCATGGTCACCGACGCCTTCGACAACAGCATGGACGCCACTGTTGCGCACCGCAAACCGCTCGCCGGCGCGGCCGCGAATATACGCCTCGCCACCTGTTGCACCGTAGAAGGCGACGTTACCGATAATGACGTTATCTGCCGCCGCAAACGACGCCTCATGCGGCGGACGGACGATCACTTTTCCGCCGGAGAGCCCTTTGCCGACGTAGTCATTTGCGTCACCGACAAGCTCGAGCGTCATTCCTTTCGGCGCAAACGCCGCAAAGCTTTGTCCGGCTGATCCCGTGAAATGGAGGCGGATCGTATCTTCCGGCAACCCTTCTTCACCGTAGCGCTTCGAGATTTCGCCCCCCGTCATCGCCCCGACCGTGCGGTGGACGTTGTGGATCGCGAGCTTGAGTTCAACCGGCTCTTGTCGCTCGAGTGCTGGCTGTACTGCTGGCAAAATTTCTTTATAGTCAAGCGTCGTTTCCAAACGATGGTTTTGCCCCTTACCACAAGTGCGCGGACCGTCCACTTGGTACAGAAGGCGAGACAAGTCGAGATGTTTCGCTTTCCAATGCGCTTTCGCCCGCTCGCTCACTTTCAGGACATCGACGCGGCCAACCATTTCGTCGATCGTACGGAAGCCAAGTTCAGCCATAATTTCACGCACTTCCTGGGCGACAAAGTACATGAAGTTGACAACATGGTCCGGATCACCCATAAACTTTTTGCGCAGCTCCGGATTTTGTGTCGCTACACCGACCGGACATGTATCTAAATGGCAGACACGCATCATGACACAGCCTAAAACAACGAGCGGTGCCGTCGCAAATCCGAACTCTTCGGCGCCAAACAGCGCAGCCATCACGACATCGCGTCCCGTCATGAGTTTTCCATCAGTTTCCAAGATGACACGATCACGCAAGCCGTTAAGCATCAACGTTTGATGCGTTTCCGCCAAGCCAAGCTCCCACGGCAAGCCGGCATGTTTAATGCTCGTTTTCGGGGAAGCGCCCGTGCCGCCGTCATAACCGCTGATGACGATAACATCAGCATTCCCTTTCGCTACGCCAGCGGCGATCGTGCCGACACCTGCTTTGGCGACAAGCTTGACACTAATGCGCGCGTGTTTGTTTGCGTTTTTCAAGTCATAAATGAGCTGAGCCAAATCTTCGATCGAGTAAATGTCATGATGCGGCGGCGGAGAAATGAGCTCCACTCCCGGCGTCGAGCCGCGCACTTTGCCGACCCACGGGTACACTTTATTGGCTGGAAGCTGGCCGCCTTCACCCGGCTTTGCTCCTTGAGCCATTTTAATTTGCAATTCGTCAGCGTTGACTAAGTAATGGCTTTTCACGCCAAAACGCCCGGAAGCGACCTGTTTAATCGCGCTGCGGCGCCAGTCACCGTTTTCGTCTTTCACATAGCGGGCCGGGTCTTCGCCCCCCTCACCACTGTTGCTTTTTCCACCGATCCGGTTCATGGCGATGGCGAGCGCCTCGTGCGCTTCTTGGCTGATCGAGCCAAACGACATCGCCCCTGTTTTGAAGCGGCGGACGATCGACTCGACCGGCTCGACCTCGTCAATCGGCACCGGTTTCCGGTTCAGATCGAAGTCGAACAAGTTGCGCAAGAATGTCAGCTGTTCTTCATTGGCTAGTTTCGAATATTGTTTATAGAGATTGTAATCATTTTTCCGGCATGCCCATTGCAGCAAGTGAATCGTCTGCGGATTGAACGCATGGTGCTCGCCGTTGCGTCGCCATTGCAGCTCGCTGCCAGCCTCAAGCACGTTGTCTTCGTGCCGGGCGCCAAATGCCGCTTCATGGCGCAATTTTGCTTCCTTGGCGATTTCGTCAAGCCCGATGCCGCTAATTTGCGACGCCGTACCAGTGAAATATTGGTCGATGACATCCGTGCCAATACCAACCGCTTCAAAAATTTGTGCGCCACGGTAGCTTTGCACGGTCGAAATTCCCATTTTCGACATCACTTTGACAACACCGTCGACTGCCGCTTTCATATATGTTTTTACCGCTTCACGATACGACAGGGCGATCGTGCCGCTTTCTGACGCCTGGCGGATCGTCTCAAGCGCCAAATACGGGTTGATGGCGTCAGCACCGTAACCGATGAGCGCCGCAAAATGGTGCACTTCGCGCGCTTCGCCGCTTTCGACAAGCAGGCTGACGTTCGTCCGCGTCCCTTTTCGAATCAGGTGCTGATGAAGCCCGCTCACCGCAAGCAACACCGGAATTGCCACATGCATTTCATCAACGCCGCGATCCGAGAGAACAAGAAGCGTCGCTCCGTTTTCAACCGCTTCATCCGCCTTGGCAAACAACTCGTCAAGCGCTTGTTTCAAGTCATCCGTAAACAGCGTTGGCAACACGGCACACGAAAATTCTGGATACGGATTCGCTTTTAACGCGGCTAATTGCTCATTCGTCAACAACGGCGTCTCAAGGCGAATGCGGCGCGCCGCTTTAGCATCCGGATGCAAAATGTTCCCCTCTTTGCCAAGCAGCGTCATTGTCGAGGTAACGACATACTCGCGAATCGCGTCAATCGGCGGGTTCGTTACTTGAGCAAACAGTTGCTTGAAGTAGTTAAACAAGCTTTGCGGCCGCTCCGACAGCACCGCCAGTGGCGCGTCCATCCCCATCGCACCCGTCGGGTCTTTGCCCTCCCTCGCCATCGGTAAAATCATTTTTTCTACATCTTCAAACGTGTAGCCGAATGCTTTTTGCAGCTTAATGAGCGATTTCGGCGCTTCAACCGTTTCCGGAACGTTGAAATCATCAAGCGTCACCATTTGCTCATCAATCCATTGACGATACGGCTGTTGGCTCGCCATTTCTTCCTTAATTTCCTGATCAGAAATGATCCGGCCTTGTTCCAGATCAACAAGCAACATTTTTCCAGGGCTCAGCCGCTCTTTATACAAAACGTTGTTCGGGTCAACCTCGATGACGCCGACTTCGGATGAGAAAATAATGTAGTCGTCTTTCGTCACATAGTAGCGCGCCGGGCGCAATCCGTTCCGGTCCAAAATGGCGCCGATCCGCTTGCCGTCAGTGAATGAAATCGCCGTCGGGCCGTCCCATGGCTCCATCAAACAGCTATGATACTCGTAAAACGCCTTTTTCATGTCATCCATTTGTTCATCCCAAAACCACGGTTCCGGAATGAGCATCATTGCCACATGAGCTGGATCGCGGCCTGCCAAGACAAAAAATTCAAACGCATTGTCCAAAATCGACGAGTCACTTCCGTTTGTATCCAAAATCGGTGTCACTTTTTCCAAATCGGCACCGAACGCTTCTGAAACAAACTGCTTTTCACGCGCTGCCATCCAGTTGACGTTGCCGCGAAGCGTATTAATCTCACCGTTATGGATCAAATAGCGGTTGGGATGAGCCCGCTCCCAGCTCGGAAACGTGTTCGTGCTAAAACGCGAGTGCACAAGCGCAAACGCCGAGCGGAACCGTTCATCTTGCAAATCCAAGTAAAATGCGTCGATTTGTTCCGGAGTCAAAAGCCCTTTATAAACGATCGTCCGGCTTGAGAAACTCGCTACGTAGCACTCATTGTTTTCGACGCACTTTTCAAATTGCTTGCGAATGACATACAATTTTCGTTCAAACGCCAACTCATCGGAAATGTCATCGCTAGCAGCGACAAACACTTGGCGAATGAACGGTTTGCTTTGCTGCGCCAGTTTGCCAAGCTTGCTGTTGTCAACCGGCACCGTTCGCCAGCCGAGCAACTGCTGCCCTTCCTGAGCAATCATTTCATTGAATTTTGCTTCATAGTACGCTCGTTTTTCTTCATTTTCCGGCAAAAAGAGCATCCCGACCCCGTAGCGACCTTTTTCCGGTAAGTTCATTTCGCCGCACACGATTTGAAAGTACTCGTGCGGAATTTGCATCATAATGCCCGCGCCGTCGCCAGTTTCCGGATCGCTGCCTTGACCGCCCCGGTGTTCGAGCCGGCGAAGCATATGGAGCGCTTTTTCAATAATGTCATGTGACGGTTTTCCTTTTAAATGAGCATAAAACCCGATCCCGCATGCATCATGTTCAAATTCCGGTCGATACAATCCTTGTGCTTCTGGCAATCCGTAGTGCTTCATGCTGCCTTCCCCTCCCGTTCCGAATTGTCTGTAATATTTATTGTAGTTTTCAAAATTTATATAAACAATATATAATTTAGATGAAATCAATCTCATTTTTCGATAAAAAAGGGAGGGAGAAAATGGAATTAAGACAACTGCTATACTTCGTCGAAGTTGCCAAGCGCGAGCACGTATCCGAAGCGGCCGATGCCCTTCATGTCGCCCAATCGGCGATCAGCCGGCAAATCGCCAACCTTGAAACCGAACTCGGCGTCCAACTCTTTGAACGGGAAGGGCGGAATGTCAAACTCACCCCCATTGGCCGCCATTTTTTGCCTCATGCGGAAGCGGTGCTGAAAGCGATCGACGATGCCAAGCAACAAATTGAGGAGTATTTGGATCCGGAACGCGGAACAATTAAAATCGGCTTCCCGACCAGTCTCGCCAGCCAGATGATGCCGATGGTCATTTCCGCCTTTAAAGCGGAGCACCCAAATGTCTCGTTCCATCTTCGCCAAGGAGCATACCGTTATTTGATTGAGGCGGTGAAAAAGCGAGAAATTGATTTGGCATTTCTCGGGCCGATTCCAGCGCGCGAAATCGGTATTAAAGGGGAAATTTTATTTTCCGAGCCGTTTTTCGTCCTTTTGCCAAACAGCCATCCGCTCGCCCGTCGCGACCGGATCGTGTTAAACGAACTCCGTAACGATCCGTTTGTGACATTTCCAAAAGGATATATTTTGCATCAAATTTTAATTGAGGCCTGTCACCAAGCGGGGTTTGTCCCAAATGTCTCATCGGAAGGCGAGGACCTCGACGCCATTAAAGGACTCGTCTCCGCCGGCATCGGCGTCACTCTCCTGCCAGAGAGCGCCTTATCGGAAAGCCTTCTCCGTTATGCCGCCAAAGTACCGCTGGAAATGCCGCAAGTGAAACGAAACGTCGGCATCATCATTTCCGACCATCATGAGCTTGCCCCGTCGGTGAAAGTATTCTACCAGTTTGTAAAAGACTTTTTCTCCGAGCTGGAGCGGTATCAGCTTGGGTAGAAAGCATGAAAGAAAAAAGAAGGGGAGACGATTCTTCCCCTTCCTCCTTATCTCGCGATTTTGGCCATCGCTTCACAAGCGCGCATCATTTCTTCTTCATGGTTCGCCCTGCGCTGGCTTCAACGGCAGCGATATATACTCCTTTTCACAATAAAATGCTACTTATAAAGGAGATATCGCTCACGTTTCTTGTGAAAGGCTTCCACATCCTTTTCCCAACGCTTTTTCATTTGTTCCATCGTCATTCCCTCTTCAATCGCCTTTCGAACCCATCCATTTCCGATCAGTTGATCAAAATAAGAGATTCCTTGACTATCTTCAGCGCGAAAAGCAAATTGATCTGGATACAAATCATGAATCGTCTTTACCATTGCTACTCCTGTTTCGACCGGTCGGAACACTTGGCGATCGGTGACATGAATTTGTACACCATGTACGAGTGTTCCGCTATATTTCGAGAACGTTGGCTGAAAACTTGCTGGACGGAAACGTACGCCCGGAAGGCGAAGAGCGTTTAATTTTTCAGCTAACTGCAACCCATCGATAAACGGAGCGCCAATCAGTTCAAATGGCTTTGTTGTCCCGCGGCCTTCCGATACATTTGTTCCTTCAAACAGTGCCGTTCCGGGGTATACCAAGGCAGTATCCAATGTTGGCATGTTCGGAGATGGTAACACCCATTGCCATCCCGTATCATCATAATACATTGAACGTTTCCAACCTTTCATTTTCACGACGGTGACATCCGCATCAATACCGAACTCTTTATTAATAAGCAACGCCAATTCACCGACAGTCATTCCATGTCGCAACGGGATGGGATACATTCCAACAAAAGAGGAATAGTCCGTTTCTAGAACAGGTCCTTCGACTTTCACGCCGCCCAACGGATTCGGGCGATCTAGCACAATAAATGGGATGTTGTTTTCCTTTGCTGCTTCCATTGCATACGCCATCGTATAAATATACGTGTAAAACCGAGCGCCGACATCTTGAATATCAAAAAGAAGGATATCTACTCCCTTTAACATTTCTGGTGTCGGTTTTTTCGTTGGCCCGTACAAACTATATACGGGAAGGCCAGTCTTTTCATCAATGTAAAAAGGAACGTATTCGCCAGCCTGGGCGCTGCCGCGCACTCCATGTTCCGGTCCATATAAAGCGACGAGTTCAACATCACGATCATTGTAAAGAAGGTCTACTGAGCTATTTAGATCCCGATCAACTCCCGTTGGGTTCGTAATGAGGCCGATCCGTTTCCCTTTTATTAACTTCTTCTGTTCTTTGAGTAATACCTCAATGCCCAACTCTAGCTGTGGATGCTCTTTTTTCTTCGGGGCTTTGGCCAAGGCATCGGTAAACATAAATAAACTTAGCAAGATCAAAGAAAACATCATCCACCATTTCTTTTTCATAACGTTCCTCCCGTTTTAGTAACTAAGGCCATGACCATATTCGTACAATATACCGCCATCATAACGTGGAATCGTTACCGGAAGCCGGCCGGTTGGCATGTTGATTCCAAAAATCACATCTACCACCGCCTGAAAACTTGCCGGTTGAAAACTATACTGGGCCAAATATGCCTCAACGTCCGGGTAGGACATCATATCATACGGGTTGCGAATCCCGATAGCAATAACAGGAGCATCCGTATTATCAATCATTTGTCGCACCATTTTCATTTGTGGATTGGACGGCAGCCGCTCTGAGGCGTTTGACGTATAAGTGCCGACAATAACGGCATCGGCTTTTTTTACGCTTTGTAACTGCTCCTCGTTTAACGGAGCTGCACCTTGAATCACAGTCACATTGGACACATATGCCCGCACCGCTTCAGCCAATGATTCAATCATCGTATTGCCGACAACGACGAGATGATCGATTTTGCTTGGCGATAGCGGCAATACTTGTTCATTTTTCACCAATGTGATCGATTTGGCTGCCGCTTCGCGCTCGATTTGTTTATGCTCCTCTGAACCGACAACACGCAACGCGCGATCGATCACTTCCTGTTCATTCGGCGGCGTCTCTTGCTTAAAAATACCCCGTTTCACTTTCAACGTCAAAATCCGTTTCACGGATTGATCGATCCTCTCTTGTGAGATCTCACCGTTTTCCACCGCCTTCTTCAAACCGGTAGCAACTTCTTCCAATCCGATCGGCATCAGCACAATATCCGCACCTGCTTGCACCGCTCTAACTGCTGCATCGACCGGTCCGAAATGATCGCTGATGGCTTTCATGTTCATAGCATCCGTAATAATCACGCCTTGAAATCCCATTTCTTGACGCATTAATTCCGTAAGCACTTTATGTGACAATGTGGCAGGAAGCGAAATTTCTGTCCCGTCTTTTTGGGAAATGACTTTCGTATCATCGATTTTCGGGAATGTGACATGGGCGGTCATCACCGCGTCAATCCCAGCTTCCATTGCCTTTTGAAACGGATACCATTCCACCGTTTCAAGACGGCTTCGGTCGTGTGGCACCTCGGGAAGTCCGAGATGAGAGTCGACCGCAGTATCCCCATGACCTGGAAAATGCTTGGCGGTAGCGGCAACACCGCTATCTTGCAGCCCTTTCATATATGCTGTCCCTAGTTGGGCGACCAATTCTGGATTTTCACCGAATGAACGAACCCCGATAACCGGATTATCCGGATTGTTGTTTACGTCCAAAACAGGTGCTAAATTCATATTTATGCCTAACGCGTATAACTCTTCGCCAATCGCATGTCCTACTTTGTAAGCGAGTGACTCCGAACGCGTAGCTCCGAGCGCCATATTCCCTGGCATATTCGTCCCTGACTGCAACCTCGTCACAATGCCGCCTTCCTGATCGATGGAGATCAGCAAACCGAACTTTTCCGCTGCTTGTTGATAATCCATCACAAGCCGTGCTGTCTGCTCGGTCGTTACAACGTTTTCTCGGAATAAAATAATGCCGCCAATATGATATTTTTGTATGAGCTCTTTGATTTCCGGACGCATCGCCGTGACAGGTGCTCCGTTGAAATATCGGAAATCCGGCATTAGCATCTGGCCGATTTTTTCTTCTAGTGTCAACCCTTTAACCGCTCGCGAAATCACGTCATAACGGCTTCCTTTTTCCTTAGAAACAGACACTTTGATGTCTGATTTTCCCCCTTTTTTTGCTGCAGAAACGGGTTTTACAGTAAATCCGATTCGATCTTTGCGAACGCCATCGGTAACGGTGATGAACGTTTTTCCACTTTTCCCGCTGAAAACTACGGTACCGTTGCGGCTGACAGAAGCGACTTGTCGATTGGATGATTTCCATTGAACCCCTGTTGTCACTTCAGAAAAATTTCCTTTTGGATAAACTTTCAATGCCCGCAATGCGACAGTATTCCCATCGATGGTTACGTCAACCTCAGGGATATTCTGGTAGATAATCAAATCGACTCCCACTTTCTCTTTGGCTCCAACCTGTGGCGAGGCCCACGAAATGAAAAAGGTGATCACAGTCATGAAAACAGCTGTTTTCCAATAAAATGACATCCTCGTTCCCCCTTATATGGTTTGTTTAAAACGTGCGCCGTTCCCAATCATGGCTTTCCCATAATGCCTCTAACTCTTTCCCATCATCGTCGACAAGGCGAATATTTGTGACATACCAGCCACGCCCGTTAACGGACGAATCGGTACAGTAGCGAAACCGAATGGCAACCGTATGAGCCGGAATAGGCACCGTTTTCGTTGTCCAGTCACTGCTGCCTGTCAGCTGTTCCCCAACTTGCCTCCAATGTTCTCCATCTTGTGATACTTCGACAACACCGAAATCAACATCCGGCTCCATTCGGTACCATGTATCAAACGTTAATGTGAGCTGTTTACGGGCCACTACCTTTGTCGACAGTATCGCATTCAAATGATCTCCATATCCCGCAAACCAAGCTGCTTTTTTCCCGGGAATGGCCACGGGAATGGCGTCTGCCGTTAGACGGGAAACTTGCCTGCGCAACGGATTGATGGATGGCGTATTGCGTGTAGGGTGAACGCGATTAGTTAATAAAATAGCGATCACATTATTGTTCGGGTTTACAACGATGGATGTTCCCGTATACCCTGTATGGCCAAACGATGTATGTTCAGACAATGCATCCATATACCATCCTTGTGCGAGTTCCCACCCGAGCCCATGATCGTATCCAGGAAACTGCGGAATTTGATTTTCCATGAGCAGCTGAACCGTTTCCGGCTGTAAAATCCGCTTGCCGCCATATGTTCCATTTTGCAAAAACATGGAAGCAAAAATAGCCAAATCCCTAGCAGTTGAAAACAATCCCGCATGTCCGGCCACCCCATCTAACGCCCATGCGTTTTCATCATGCACTTCCCCCCAAACCATTCCTCTTCCCGTCCATGGCTGATATTCCGTAGCAGCGATTCTCCTCTTTTTTAGCAACGGGGGATTATACATCGTATTGTTCATGCCTAACGGCTTCGTAATATACCGATACACAAACTGATCAAGACGTACGCCCGATAAACGTTCGACCAATGCACCTAAAGTAATCATGTTCAAATCACTGTATACATACGTTGTTCCCGGGGGATGCTCAAGCGGCTGGGCAAATACAATTTGCAAACGATCGTCGCGATTCGTTCCCATTGTATACAGGGGGATCCACGCCGCCAGCCCAGACGTATGGGTCATCAGTTGACGGATCGTTACATTTTCTTTTCCGTTTTGGGCAAATTCCGGTATGTACTTCGCAACAGGATCGTCTAGCGAAAATTTTCCTTGTTCGTATAGCTTCATCGCCGCTGTTGTTGTGAACAGTTTGCTGATGGATGCCAAATCAAACATTGTGTCCATTCGCATCGGAATCGGCTGTTTAGATTGTGTAAACGTATCGTCCTCATACTGTTTGGCATATCCATACGCTTTCTGTTTCACAATCATTCCGCGCCGCACAATGTAAACGACCGCCCCCGAAATGACGTTGTCGCGCATGGCTTGCGTTATGACTTCATCAATTTTTCGTAAAGGAGCTTCTCTCATGCCAGCAGCTTGAGGTGTTCCAGGATGAATAACCGCGGAAATCGATCCTTTCTGATCCCAAGAAAAAGAGGCTTTCCTGTGAGACTGACTCGTTTTATACGCTTTTATTTCGGCTGACTCGATTGTAGGGGTTGGATCATGGTGGGATGTGGCGGCGACCGGTGAACAAAAAAGAACGGAGCCGAACAAAATTGACGACAAGATCATAAAAACAGGCCGCTTATCCATAAAATAGCCCCCTTTATCCGATTAAGATCTCCCGCAAAACAATGATAGCGCTTTCTATCGTTATCATACAAATTTTTTGGTATAGTTGTATATACCACTTTATTACCAATTCCCTCCATATTTCGCTTCTTCAAATAGCTCTTTTTCATCTATTGAAATGCTTCCCTGTATAGGTATGATGGCACATATCTTTGTCACCACATCCGATAAAACACTTAGAAGAACGTGGAAGGATTTTGTCGTGAAGTAACTATGGTGATTCTTGATCACTCAAGACCAAATGATAAATATCATGCCTTTATATTAATGAAGAAACTCCCCTGCCTCTATTCGGCAGGGGAACTCGTTCGGCTCTTCTCCGTTAGACCAACCGTACAACTGTCCGGCCGCGTAGTTCGCCGCGCAAAATACGCGCAAGCGCCCCCGGCAGTTCATGAAGCGAAATTTCATGGACAATTTGCTCCAAATCCGGCTTTAAATCGCTAGCCAATTGCTCCCAAATGCGAAGGCGCAAGTCCATCGGGCAATAGACGGAATCGATGCCAAGCAGGCTGACACCGCGCAAAATAAACGGGTGGACGGTTGTCGGCACCTCGACGCCTCCTGTTAATCCACTCACTGCCACCGCTCCGCCGTAGCGGATACGGCTCAACACGGTTGCTAGCGTCCGTCCGCCAACCGGATCGACCGCCGCCGCCCAACGCTGCTTATCAAGCGGGCGGATGCGCTCGGCCGTGACATCCTCGCGCGTCAACACTTCTTTTGCTCCTAAAGCACGCAAATAGTCGTGCTCTGTCGCTTTGCCTGTGCTCGCTGCCACCGTGTAGCCGCGCTTGGCAAGCATCGACACTGCTAGACTGCCAACACCACCCGTTGCCCCCGTGACGAGCACAGGTCCGCGTTCCGGAACAAGTCCGAGCTCCTCAAGACGGTGAATGGACAACGCCGCTGTAAAGCCAGCCGTACCGATCGCCATCGCTTCTCGTAACGTCAACCCTTTCGGCAATGGGACGAGCCAATCGCCATGTAAACGCGCATACTCACTGTACCCCCCAAAGTGAGTAACACCGATTTCATAGCCGGTCGCAATCACCTCATCCCCTTCGCGAAATCGCGCGTCGTTTGAGGAGACAACAATCCCAGCCAAATCAATCCCTGGCACAAACGGATACGTTTTCACAATTTTACCATCCGGAATCGATGCCAATCCGTCTTTGTAGTTGACACTTGAATAGTGGACGCGGACGACGACATCTCCTTCTGGCAAATCATCCATCGAGAGCGTTTCAACTCCGGCTGTAAACTCCGCTTCGGTTTTGTTGACGACAAACGCTTGGAATGTCGGCACGGTTCCCCCTCCTTCTTCATTTTGTTTATTCCGCTAGTCTATGTTCGACATACTAGCAGACGATTCCTTTTCCCAAAACGTCGGTGCTATCATCATCCCACTCTTCGCTGTTGGGCGGCAGTCATCCTTTATGTTCCTTCCTTCGCTTCCCCCTCTTCACTGCCGCGTTTTCCCATACAGCAGCTAAAACTCTATAAAAATGCCAGCCAAGGCAACCACCCGGCTGGCATTCCTTTTCTATTTGATTTGTGCTAATGCCTCCGTCAAGACACGGACAAGGAATGAAAGCTCATCATCACTGATGCACAGCGGCGGCGATAAGGTAAGCACGTTGTTGTACCCGGCGACCGTCGCTCCGTTTTTGCCGATAATGACACCATGCTCTTTGCAGCGGCTGATTACTTGATTGACGAGCGATACATCCAGCGGCTCTTTCGTCGTTTGGTCAGCAACAAGCTCAATGCCGACAAGCAGCCCTCTTCCGCGCACATCGCCAACATACGGATGGTCAGCCAGTTTCGTTTTCAGTGCTGAAAGCAGCCATTCGCCCGCCTCACGTGAACGGTCAAACAAATGCTCTGTCTCCATGATTTCAATATTTTTCAGCGCCAGAGCGCACGAAGCCGGATGGCCGCCAAACGTATTAACATGACGGAAATAGTCGTATTCATCCGTTCCTTTAAACGCCTCGTAAATTTCCTTCCGCACCGCCGTTGCTGCCAGCGGCAAGTAGGCGCTTGTAATGCCTTTCGCCATCGTAATGATATCCGGCTTAATCCCCTCATGCATGAACCCAAACGGCTTCCCTGTTCGGCCGAAACCGCAGATGACTTCATCGACAATGAGTAGTGCTCCGTGTTTTTCACATACTTCCTTGACCGCCTTCATGTATCCATCTGGCGGCATGAGCACTCCGCCGCCCGTGATGATCGGCTCCATGATCATGGCGGCGATCGTCTCACTCAGTTCCCACGTCATCACATCGTCAACAGCTTTCACGGCTCGCAGCTGGCGCGGATCGTCCGCTGCATCAGGATCGCGGTATCGATCAGGCGGCGGCACATGGATGAAGCCCGGAGCGAGCGGCTCATATTTGTATTTTCGTTGTGCCTGTCCGGTCGCCGCGAGCGCTCCCATCGAATTGCCGTGATATGCCCGGTAGCGGGAGATGATTTTGTATCGGTGGGGTTCGCCACGTTGCTGATGATATTGACGGGCAATTTTAAACGCTGTTTCATTCGCCTCCGACCCGCTGTTGGAAAAGAAGATGACATACTCATCGCCTAACAGCTCATTGAGTTTTTCCCCAAGCTGAATGGCAGGCAAGTGACTTTGCGTCAGCGGGAAATATGGCAGCGTTTTCAGTTGCTCGTACGCCGCTTCAGCGAGCTCCTCGCGCCCGTAGCCGACATTGACGCACCAAAGCCCGGCCATGGCGTCCAAATATTTGTTTCCAGCGACATCGGTCACCCAGCATCCTTTGGCTTCGGTCACAACAACCGTCGCGTTTGGATTGTACGGCTTCATCGAATGCCAAATGTATCGATCGTCTTTGTCGAGCCATAATTGATGGCTTTGTTCAGTTTTCATCACCGCTTGGCTCCTCTCTATTTAGAATCGCCTCATGCTATAGTCATTATCGCGCAACTTCCTACGCCATTCATTAGACACAATGTAAAAACAGTCATTGAATCTGTTCCACAGTTTGACTACCTTGTTCTATCTAAACCGCCATCCATTCCCCTGTTGCGCTCTTCCCCATGGAAGCGGGCTTCCTAGCTGCTCCCGCAAACAGGCTTTCCGTTTCCATTCACTAAAGTTGCGCATTTCTTTGCGCGTATAGCGCCTCTCCATCACCCATCAAGTAGTCATACGCTTTGATCATCAGCTCAATAGCCAATCGTTTGTTCGCCTCCATGAAATTATCCCCAAGGAAGCTTTCCAGCTTCTCGATGCGGTGATACAACGTTTGCCGGACGATAAACAGCCGTTTTGCCGCCTCTTGCTTCGAACCGTTGCACTGCAGATACACTTTGAGCGTTTCAAGCAGCTTTCCATTATATTTCCGGTCATACTCAATAATCGGCCCTAAATATCGGTTGATGGCCTCACGCAAATCGCTATATTTGTCTAACACCATAATCATCCGGTATAAATGCAAATCATCGTAAAACAGGCTAGCTCCCTGTTCGTCCAACCGACTGCGAATTTTCAGCGCCTCTAGCGCAGCGCGGTAGCTTTGATTGATGGAAGAAAGAGATGGGGCAAATGTTCCGACGCCGACCGGCAAGGCGGAAAGTCGTGTTTGCATAAAGTCCGATGCCATGAGACATTTGATTCCTTCCTCGATCCGGCTCTTCCACGTCTCCTCATCCCGAAGATTGATGGCAATAAACGCAAGATGGCGCCCCATCTCTACCGAAAATAAGAGAAACCCGCGTTGCTCAAACAGCGAACGGCATAACAGCTTAAAATATGTTGAATCAAAGTTTCCTTTTTGACCCGCCGTCCCCACTTTACAAACCCATACCACGCCCCCGCGGCTATGAAGGGAAGGATGATGGTCTAATAAATAGGAAGAAATCTCTTGATCGGAGTACTCTCCTTCAATCCAGCCCTTTAGCCACTCATTTTCTTCTGTGCGCCGCCTCTCCTCGACGTAAAGGTTCCGCAACAAGTGCTGGGCCAGCGCTGTTGCGGTGCGATCCAAAATGAGCAAATCAAACTCGTTGATGTCCCGTCCGACAGGAAGAAGGGCCAACTCCGCGTATTCAGCACCAAATAACGAAATCGGCTTGACGACCGCAGCTGATGGCCAGTCGCTTTCTCCTCCAAGCCCAACACCTGCCCCCAAATTCCCCCTTGGCCGGCTCGGTATGTATTCCACATCCCCGCCGTGCATGTGGAAAACAACCTGATGGCCTAGGCAGCTGTGCAAAAATGTTAAAATCTCCCGATAATGATGAACCGTCAACAGCTTTTTGTTCAACTCTTGAGAATACGACTCGAGCTGAGCGATCATTTGATACTGCTGATTAATTAAATACGTGTGAATATCGTGAGTAATCTCGACGAAAGGAACTTCCTCAAGAAAAAGAATGAGCGGGAAATGATGACGGTTAGCCAGTTCCAGTGCCTCCTTTGGAATGGAGGAGGCATACGTTCCCAATTCGATGCATAGCCCGGAAGCATCACATTCGATCAGCTGCCGAAGCAGCGATAAAAACAATGAGTCATCTTCCCGCCACCCGACACCGGTAGACAAAATGAGCTCTTTGCCGCGCAACAAATTGCTGATTTTCGTGACCTCAACAACATGCACCCATTTGACCGTCCTTGACAGTCCTTCTTTTCCAGCAATAACGACCGCCTTTTGGAAATACTTCCTCTGTAAAACATCGGCGACTGTCAGAGGAAAGCCGTACCCCATCCTTTCCTCCCCCTTTGCTTGACTACTGTCAAAAATATTCGGAACTTTACAACCAAAATCCTGCTAATAAGATAACGTCTATTGACAAATTGTCCAATAGCTACCTATTTTTTATTGGCACTTTGTCTAATGTGCATCATGGCTTTTCCCTATACACTAAAAAAACAGCAGCGTAGTCAGACTATTTAGTTAATTTCACTTCCTTTGAAAGGAGGAATTGGGATGAATCATTCCGGTCTGCAAAAAGGGTTAAAAGAGCGCCATATGACGATGATTGCCATCGCCGGGGTTATCGGTGCCGGGTTGTTTGTCGGAAGCGGAGCTGTCATTCACTCGACAGGACCGGGAGCCATTGTTTCTTACGCTCTAGCAGGCGCACTCGTCGTGCTTGTCATGCGGATGCTCGGGGAAATGGCGGCCGCCCGCCCGACGAGTGGATCGTTTGCCGCCTATGCTCATGAAGCGATCGGCCCATGGGCAGGATTTACCGTTGGGTGGCTGTATTGGTTTTTCTGGGTGATTGTCATTGCCATTGAAGCCAACGCAGGAGCGGCAATCATCCAATATTGGTTTCCTTCCATTCCGTTATGGCTCCTTAGCCTCGTTCTCACCATTTTGATGACACTGACAAACATTTGGTCTGTAAAATCTTACGGGGAGTTTGAATATTGGTTCGCCTTCATCAAAGTGGCGAGCATCGTTCTTTTCCTCATTCTCGGCTTGGCGTTCATCTTTGGCCTCGCTCCAGGCAGCGAACCTGTCGGGCTGAAAAACTTAACCGGCCACGGCGGATTTATGCCGCATGGCATCGGCTCCATCCTTGTTGGCATTGTGATCGTCATTTTCTCCTTCTTCGGAACCGAAATCGTCACGATCGCTGCCGGAGAATCAGCCGAACCACAGGAAGCAGTATCGAAGGCGACCAAATCGGTAACATGGCGAATTTTAGTCTTCTATATCGGATCCATTGCCGTTGTCGTAACCTTGCTGCCGTGGAACTCCGCAAGTGTCTTGAAAAGCCCGTTTGTTGCCGTTTTGGAACATGTTGGCGTCCCTGCGGCCGCCCAAATTATGAACTTTATTGTATTGACTGCCGTTTTGTCCTGCCTCAATTCCGGACTGTACACAACGTCGCGCATGCTTTACTCTCTCGCTGAAAAAGGAGAAGCGCCAAAGTCATTTTTACGGCTCAACAAAAACGGTGTTCCGGTTCGGGCGGTCATCGCCAGCACGTTGTTTGCCTATATTGCCGTCATCATGAACTACGTCTCGCCAGATAAAGTGTTTCTCTTTCTTGTCAACTCTTCCGGAGCGATCGCATTGCTCGTCTATTTAGTGATTGCTGTCTCACAACTGCGCATGCGACAAAAACTTGAACGCGAAAACAGCACCGCCTTAAAAATCAAAATGTGGCTGTTCCCATACTTAACCTATTTTACGATTCTCGCCTTGCTCGTCATCCTTGCCTCCATGCTGTTTATTGAATCAATGATCTCACAGCTGCTGTTAACATTGCTCATTACCGCCGTCGTCATCGTTTACTACTTCGTCTTTGCCCGGCGCCACCTCAATCCAAACTACCAGCCAGCCACGCCGACGCCGGCGAAAGATTAATATCCATCAAGACGAAGGAGAATCGCGCCCACCAATAAGGGCGCGATTTCTTTTGAATCGACTCTTTTGTTCCCCCGCGACTTATCCACCTTATGTTTTTATGGACATACAAAAGTGACAACTTTTCAAACTTCCACCGGTATCTATATACATGGGTCGCTCCGCGTTGTATACTGACATTGAGAAGAATTTCACAAAAACTAGGAGGACGAAACAATGATTGTCCATGAACTGATGGACATGGAACATTTATTTGTAGAGCAATTGCAGGAAGGTTACTACATCATCCACGAAACGTACCAAAACGTGCTCGTTGAACCAGAAGACGGTGACGCCGTCCGGCAAGTGGATGCCGGAACCGAAGAAGTCGTCACCATCTTGTTCGACCCGGGCAATGAATATTCACTCCTTTGTCTTGATACGTACACGTTTGCCGGCGACATGCCGTCCTTAACTGAGCTGAAAGAGACGATTGCTGCTGAATATGATGTGTTTGTCAACAACGATCACGCGGCATCCTTATAATCCCCGCCCCTAAGCAGCCGCCATAGGAGAATCTGCGTACATTCCGGCAACCACACACACCGCCATGAGCACAGCTGAAACAAAGACGAAAACACTGTACGGAAATGATTAGCCAAGAGACAGCCCGTTCGCTTAGCGAGCGGGCTGTTTTGATTTCCGTTCAATTTGAAACACTTTAAAGCCGATATCAAGATCAATCTTTCCCGTTTCACGAATGATTTTCTCCCCTGCACGGCAGATGCGTTCACGACCGATGTCACAAATCGTCCGAAACCCAGCTTGATACGCCGCAGATGTTTTCACCATCCGTTCAGGGAGCTGCACCATGATGAACGACCGCTGTCCCCCGTCTTCGGCGTTTTGCTGCATGACCGCATGAGCCGTTGTCGCCGAACCGGAAAAAAAGTCGAGGATGACGTCATCATCCTTCGTTGTCAATGCCACCATGCGCTGAATGAGCTTGACCGGCTTCGGGTAGTCCATCACCGCCATCCCGTCAAACAGCTCCTTCAGCTCTTTTTTCGCCTCTTGCGAGTGAGACACTTCATCATGCGTCCAGATCGTAAGCGGCGTCATCGTCGGTTTCACTTCACGCAAAAACCGCTTCAGGCGCGGCACCCCGTTTCCGTCCTTGCCAAACCAAATGCGATTGTCCGCTGCCAGCTCGGCGAAACGTTCTTTCGTCACCCGCCAGCAATACCCGCTCGGCGGGGAAACGACCCGGCCGCCCGGCGTCACGATGTCATAAATTTTTTCCGGAATGGGCGGACCGACCGACAAATCGCCTGACATCCACGGCCCGCGCGGGTCGTTGTCTGGATTTGCATACCGCCCATTTGCCTCCGAGTCGCGCGGCAAGCCGTACCAAGCGAGACGGTCGATGTTTTTCGCATAGCACAAAATGAAGTCATGGTTGCGGGAGGCGAACTTGTTCATGTTGACCGGCGAAAACGCCCGCTGCCAAATGAACGTCGCGACGAAATTACGCTCACCGAAAATTTCATCGCACATTTTTTTCAAATTGGCCTGTTCCGTATCGTCAATAGAGATAAAAATGGCTCCCGTCTCAGCCAACAACGCCTTCGCCACCCAAAGGCGCGGATACATCATGTTAAGCCAGCCGGCATGAACGCGCGCTTCCTCCTGCTCTATATGTGAAGCGGCGCGCTTCCTTTTGCGCCAATTGTCTTTGTACGTGAACGCTTTGCCTGTATTGTACGGCGGGTCAATGTAAATCATTTGCACGCTTCCTTCATGTGACGCTCGCAGCAGCTTGAGCGCTTCCAAATTGTCCCCTTCAATATACCAGTTGTTCGTCGTCTCCCACCGCTTACTTGCCGCTCGGTCGGGCCGCAGCGCTCCGATGGCGGGCGTTTCCGCCAACTGCTTCGCTCCCGCCTTCCCCGGCCATGTGAATCCGTACACTTCGTCTTGCTCTTCGTAACCAAGCTCTTTTTTCAACCGCTCCCAATCGATCGCTTCGCCTGCCACCACTTCCGGAAAAAGCTCTTTGACCCGCTCCAGCCTCGCGCTCACTGCCCCTTTTGTTCTCCTGCCACCGTTTGCCATAGCACGCCCCCTCTCCCACACCACCCTGTCGGCGGCGCTTCTTATCCACCAACAAGAGATCGTATTTCCAATATTTCGCCATGGCAAACGGTTTTCCTGCCTCAATTCTTAGCCAAAAAACACCCCCCGCCTCCTGCGAACGGAAGCGGGGGAGTAGAATCCTTTAAACGAGGCCTTCCTCTTTCAACACTTCAATCTTCCAGAGGGTCTATCTGCGGAAGAATAGTTTCAATCCTCTAAACGAGGCCTTTCTCTTTCAACAGCTCCTTCATTTTACCATTGATTTTCTAAGGCGGCAAGGGGCCATTTTGCACACCCCTTCCACCCCCTCAAAAAATAAAATGTGGTTATGTCAACTTGTACGACTGACCAAAAACGTCAACCATCCAACCCATTGATAAATCAAGATCATGTTTCGTTTTACGAAAGAAAAATCGCCATGCACACCTCCCCCGTTTTTTGGCTGTTTTTGGACCGTACACCGCGCCATATGCACGGGAACGAACCGAATTGGCGGGGAAGGCGGCATGGCAGCTGAAGCAGCCAGCAGCGGCGCTATTCCTTTTTCCATCTTAATGGTGGCGGGAAGCCACCTGATCGAACACGCGGCACCCGACTCGATACATGTGCAGGACGGCACCGTCGACAACGAACGTTTGGGCTTCTCCGTGCCTCGACGCATAGTGCTCGAGACCGATCATAAAGTTCACCCCTTCGCGATAGTCGTCGTTTCCTAAGACGTGCAGCGATGGGGATAGAAGATGGCGGGAAAGGAAAAGAATCGTCTTTTTCCGCGCGCGTGTGAGCGAGACGTTCAATCGGTTGAGGCTGTAGATGAACTCCCCTTCCATCGCGGCCAGTTCCGGGTCGGCGACGCCGTAGCTGATGATGGCCGCTTCCGCCTCCTGACCTTGCATTTTGTCGACCGTATCGACGAAAAACGGCGGACGCAGCCCCTCGCGTTCAAGCGCGCGGCGAATGGCGCGGATTTGCGCGCGATGCGGCGAGATGATAAACAGTCCGTTGCGCCAAAACGCCTTGTCGCCGTCTGGCGTATCATGATATCGTTTTCCATCGCCATCAAGCAGCCGCTCCCGAAGCGTTTTCGTTACGCTCGCCACCCAACGCGCTTCCGCTTCGTTTTCTTGTGCGCCGTACACGCCATCATACGTGCAGACGACAAGCGGATAGTCGGGATCGATCGCCGCTTCCACCCATTCATCGGCAGTTGGAGCGGCGGCGAGCGTCAGCGTTTGCTCGGCAATTCGACGGTTGAACGCCGTATAATCCCGTCCGTAAATCTGCTCAGCCGGATAGCGGCAGAGCGTCTCATTCATGCGGAAATTATCCGTCAACTGGCAAGTGAGCCGCTTCTCCACGTCTGCGTCAAACAGCAGGCGGAAAATCGATTCGAACAAAGGCGGCTCCCCTTCGACGGTCTTGTACGCTCCTTGAATAATCGGCGGCAGCTGAAAATGGTCGCCAACAATGAGCAGCCTTCCTGCCTTTTTCACATGACGGAGCGCGAGCAACGAATCAGCCACCCGAATTTGCGACGCTTCATCGAGCACGACGACGTCAAATCCGCCAGCTAGCAATCCTTTTTCATGCGCTCGTTGGATGCCGTACAGCGTGGCGCCAAGCACGCAATGACGGCCGCTGTCAAGCCATTCCCAAACTTCGCCGTCCGCCAGTTCGATGATCCCTTTGGCGTTTTCCGTCTGAACCGCGCCGAGCTTCGCAATGCTTACCTTCCCTTGCGGCGCAAGTTCCTTGATTTTGTTCAGGCAGTTTTCGATCGCCGCGTGGGTGAAGCCAGAAATAAGAATGGCGAGCCTCCGCCCCCGCTTCTCATAAATCGCCATCAGCAAACGAAGCGCCGCGGCAATAAAGTGCGTTTTCCCCGTGCCCGGCGGCCCCCAAACGAGCGTCAATGTATAACGAAGAAGATGGAGAAACGCTTGACGCTGGCTTTTCGTCAGCCTGCTTTCACGGAGAAGCGCCTTGACTTCGTCCGCTTCCCACTTCGGCCGGAACGTTTTTCGATAGCGGATCGGGTCGCGGATCAAATCCAGAATGCGATGATTTTCCTGATCCAACGCTTGCAGCGCCCGCAAGACGCGCACTGTGGTCAAATCGGCATAGCGCAGCGACAGCAAATAATTCTCGCCTTTGACAAGCGGGAAACGGTCAAGCAATCGAGGCAGCTCGAGTTCAAGTTCAGCCGTCTTGCCATCATCATCGATCGTGCGAATACGGGCAAAGTACAAGTTGGCCCATCTCGGCGCCGACCGGTCGCCTGCGTATTTCATATCGGGAAACGTCTGTTGCGCTTTCTCCCCTTCCTCATCACATTCCGTCAACAGCCAGTTGGCTTTTTGGTCGATTGCTTCAAGTGCATGTCGATTGTTCAATCGAAACCGCTTGGCGCCAAGGTACGTTATATGAAGCGTAACTCCCGTTTCAAGCCGATCGGCAAGCGGAAGCGAGCGGCGCTGACGAACATCCAAGTAGTTTAATAGCGCCTCGTAGCGCGCCATAAACGCCAACTTCGAAATGAGCGGATCACGGTAATGAGCCGAATCGGGAAAACGGAATTTTTCCGGCCAAACGGCGAGCGGAGAAGGCTGGATACGAGCAGCCCAAGCACGGATACCTCGGATGATACTGTGAGCAGCCCAAAGGCGGCGTCTCAGTTCCCCCTCAACCTCTTTCCTTTTTTCTTCGTCCCCGGTTTGCCACGCGTCATGCAATACATCCATTTTCATGGCGTTTGTCAAGCGAAACGAAAAGCGCTCGTTCGCTCGATACGTAAACGGACGATCGCTGTAAGCGGCGATATACGCCGACAAGTCCTCAAGACGGTAAGCAACATGCACCGGCAAAGCAAACAGTTGGCTCGCTACGGTCGTCAAAACGACAACTGGAAGCGGAACCATCTCCTTCGGGTGCTGATGGGCGCTCGATAGCACACCACTATGAAAATAAAATAATAGACGAACCGCTTTTTCTTGGTATTCGCGATCAAGCAGAAGCTCAGAAAGCATATGTTGCAAGTTGTCCCATTCATAGTTGTCAACGACATACGCCTGCACGGATTTTTGCGCCTGCCATTCGCGCGTTTTGTTGTAATCATGCACCGTCTGAAGCAAGCGATCGAGCGCGTCGACAAACTTCCGAATGACCGCATCGCATTCTTCCAAACAGCGGGCGACAAAATGATGCATTTCCGATCCCGTTCCAAACACGTCTATTCCGCCAACGCGGTACAACGATGCGGCCGCGATTTTCCCCGTCGCCTGATCGCGCTGGGCGGTGAAAATCAAACGGATATCCTCCCACTTGGGCATATCCGCTACAACGCGATCGTGCGGAATGACTTTTTCTTTAGCGATGGCCATAAGCTGGGTTTCAAGCCGCCGGCGCTGGCGGGCCAATGTGGCGTTTTGTTTCAGCACGGATCCGTTTTCTTCACGCTGAAGAAATTGGTGAAACGCTCGAATAGTTTCAGGCAATTGCTGTTCGCGGACGAAGCGGGAGGTGTAGCTGGATAAGTACGGGACAAGGGAAATGTGCGCCTGTTGCCGCGCCTTGTCCAAACAGTAGCTATAAAATGGACACCATTCGCAACGGTAATCCAAATGCCAAAACAAGTCATCCGCCTGTTTTTCCGTCAGTATCGTCAGCTCACTGGATAAAAAATGTTCAATATATGGAATCAGCTGGCGAATGTTGGTCGTTTGCGGCTGCTCAGCCCCGTACGTCCATATCCTCGTTTCGTCCAAATCAACCTTCCCTTTGATTCCATGCTCTTCTAAAACGAAAGATAAAATCAGTGCGTACAGCGCTGTTTGCACACGGTGAGAAAATTGCAATGCGTCGGACGATTTTATATCAATGATGCGAAACGTCCAACCGTCTTGCCCCCGCACACATTCAATAACATCCGGACGGCACGCCGCAAAACGGACGGTTCCCGGATTCAATCCGTACCGTTCGTAAAAACGGGGCGGCACAATCAAGGTGGGCTGATACAAATATCGCTTGCTCGGCTCCTTCAGCTCCCGGATCGTCTCTTCGCTATCCAAATAACAATGTGAAAGTGGCAAGTCAGACACCTGCTTGCCCATCTTCACTTCATCGGCCAAATAGGTGGAAATTACCGTCTTCTCCCACTCCACCCCACGGCGCAACACGTTTTCATGGCTCGCCGGCCGTCTAAACAGTTCTTCAGGCACATCGAGCTCGCCGCGCCGCTCTTTCGCCAATGATCGAAAATACAAGTTTCGCTCACACTCATGGTAAAAATAGCTGGCAATTTTCGCCGGAGAAACGTAAAACATGCACCGATTCCTTTCTTTCTATGTATTTTCGTCCCAAACCGATCGCTGCGTACAGCAATTGTTTATTATATCATACGGCCCCATTTCCTCCTCCATGCCAAGCGGTAGGCACGAATAAGTCTGTTTTACAGATTGTATGTTGGAAATTGGGGAAATGAGACGGCATGCTCAGCAAGGGCATGCTCTCACTACTGTTCGACCAGCTTGACCATACATGAGAAAGAACATTCAAAAACGTTATTGTGCGACGCTTCCATGAAAGAAGGCGGGCTATGTAAGCCCGCCTAGCTCTCATTATTCAAGACCTTGCTCCACTTGTTTGATCATTTCCGATACGGACGTTAACCCACCGCCCGATAGATACCAATAGTTCGGATCCAGGTACACAATATGGCCGTTTTGATACGCTTTCGTCTTTTTCACGAGCGCGTTTTCAATCGTTTGTTTCGCCGTCGGTTTTCCTTCGACAACAGCGTCACGGTCAATGACAAACAAGTAGTCCGGATTTTGCTCCGCAATGTATTCAAACGATACGTTTTGCCCGTGCGGCGTATCCGCTTTTAAATTCGGGTCAACTGCTTGGACACCAAGAACATCATGAATGAGACCAAAGCGCGACCCTTTTCCGTATGCACTCACTTTTCCACCGGTCGTTAAAATGATCAACGCTTTTTTGTCGCCCGCTTTCGCTTTTACAGAGTCAATTTGTTTTTGGATATTCTCCAATTCTGCTTCGACTTCGTCTTCCTTATCAAAGATTTGCCCCAATAATTTCATGTTGTTAGAAAAAGAATCAAGGTAGTTTTTCGTGTCAACAGCCATGTACACCGTCGGTGCGATTTCGCTGAACTTATCATACAGCTTAGCTTGACGTCCGGAAATAAAGATGACATCCGGCTGAATTTCACTTAACTTTTCAAAATCCGGCTCCTGTAAACTACCGACGTTTTCATAGTCACCGCTTTTGTATTTTTCCAAATACGATGGCACGTTCATTTGCGGCAAGCCCGTCACGTTCGTCCCTAAGCGATCGAGAGTATCGAGCACACCAAAATCAAACACAACGACTTTTTCTGGATTTTTCTTTACTTTCACTTCGCCAAGTTCATGCTTAACGGTGATTTCTTCGACTTGAGCTGCTTTTTTCTCGTTGTTGTCATTGCTTGTATTGCTGCTTGTATTTTCACTGTTTCCGCAAGCGGCTAATACAACAAGAAGCAATGCAGCAACAACCGATAACCACCACTTTTTCATCTGCTTGTACCCCCATTTGTATGATGATCGACATAAGCGAAATGTATATGTTGACAGCTTTTCCGCCTGCTTGGCAAGGGGCGCCCAATCTTGCCTGAGCGAACGCAAAAGCTGAATCAACCATAGGAATCTAAAAAACCATGCGTTTCGTGCCGACAATGAAACGAGCGCACAATCCGCCACGTTATGGGTCACGCAAGCTTCGTCTCGTCGGAACAAGCCGTCGAGCCATATTCACCATTGGCATGATCGATCTTAAAAATATACACAAATGCGTCTGTTCTCAATCGTTTGGATATGAACATCCATATCGTAAATGCCACGCAGTACTTGGCTGCGCATCATAGTGGATACATCGCCTTCGGAAACGACTTTTCCATCCTTTAAGGCAACGATGTAATCGGAATAACAGGAAGCGAAATTGATATCATGCATGACGATAACAATCGTCTTATCCAGCTGATCCACTAAGTTGCGCAATACTTTCATCATTTGCACGGAATGTTTCATATCTAAGTTGTTTAGTGGTTCATCCAAAAAGATATAATCGGTATCTTGTGCAAGCACCATGGCAATATACGCCCGCTGCCGCTGCCCGCCGCTCAATTCATCAAGATAGCGGTGTTGCAGGTCATCGAGCTCCATGTAGTGAATGGCTTCGCGCACATATTCGTTATCTTGGCGCGTCAATCGGCCGCGCGAGTACGGAAATCGGCCGAATGAAACGAGTTCCTTCACTGTCAGCCGAGCAGCAATATGGTTTGACTGCTTTAAAATCGAAATTTTTTTCGCCAGTTCCTCTGTCCGATAACGGCTGATTTCTTTCCCATCGATCCATACTTCGCCGCTATCTTTCGGAATGAGGCGGCTCATGATGGACAGCAATGTGCTTTTCCCCGCCCCGTTTGGACCAATAAGCGATGTCAGTTGGCGCCGGGGAATCGAAAGCGACACTTCATCAACGACTTTTTTTCCGCCATATCGTTTCGATACTTGCTTCACTTCTACCATGCTTTTCGCTCCTTTAACAAAAGATATAGGAAATATACCCCGCCTACCATATTGATAATGACGGACAATGTCGTCGAAAAGGCGAACACCCGCTCAACAACAAATTGACCGCTGACAAGAGCGATTATGCCAAACAGGGCCGCTCCCACCAACAAATAGCGATGTTCATATGTTTGGAAAAACGCGTAAGCGACATTGGCAACAATCAAACCGAAAAACATGATCGGCCCAACGAGCGCCGTCGATACAGAAACAAGCACCGCGATAACCATTAGCATCCGCCTAACGACAGTCTCATAGGAGACGCCTAAGTTGATCGCATGGTCTTTGCCAAGCGATAACACATCCAGTTCATGAAGATGCCGGTACGTGTACCATATAGCCACCACAATGACAATACCGGCAGGCCAAAGCAACTCGGTTTTCATATTGTTGAAACTAGCAAACATGCGGTCTTGGATAATCGAAAATTCATTCGGATCGATCAAATATTGCATAAACGATGTCACGCTTTGAAAAAACGTTCCAAGAATCATCCCGACAAGCAGGATGAAATACACCGTCTGTCCTTCCCGTCGAAAGAGGAAAGAATACAGAAAAACCGAAAAGCCGATCATGCCCCCGGCGGAAAGAAGAAAATGCACCGTATCGTTCATCATCGTCAATGTCGTCGATCCGAACAAAAACACAACCGCCGTCTGAATTAACATGTACACGGAATCAAGTCCAATAATGCTTGGCGTTAAAATACGGTTGTTCGTTATCGTTTGAAACAAAACGGTTGAAATCGCTCCCGCCCAGCCAACAAGCACCATCGCCGTCACTTTTTCACCGCGGGAGCGTAAAACATACTCAATGTTGCCGCGCAACTCCGTAAATAAGAACAACGCAATAAAAGCTAAGGCCAGTACAACGAGCGCTGCTGTTTTCATCCGGTTAGACATATTGCTTCGTTCTCCTTATAAGCAAATATAAAAAGACGCCGCTCCCGATCACCCCGACCGTTAAGCCGATCGGAATCTCGTATGGATAAATGACGATCCGACCAAACAGATCGCAAACAAGCACGAACAAAGCCCCGGCAAGCGCAGTGACCGGCAGCACTTTGCGTAAATGATCACCGTAATACATCGTCACAATATTCGGAACGATCAACCCTAAAAACGGCAAGGAGCCGACTGTCAACACTTCAATCGATGAAGTGACCGCGACAATGATCAGTCCTGTATACACAATCGACCGGTAACGAAGCCCTAAATTCGTGGCCATCTCTTCTCCCATGCCCGCGATGGTAAATCGGTTGGCGTACGCGTAAGCGATCGCCATAAGTGGGACGCTAATGTATAACATCTCATAGCGTCCTTGCATCATGACCGAAAAATCGCCTTGCAGCCAAGCGGAAACCGATTGGATCAAATCATATTTATACGCTAAAAACGTCGTCACCGAGCCGATGATATTACCAAACATGAGACCGACGAGCGGAATGAACACCGAATCTTTATACTTGACACGGTCCAATACCGTCATAAACAACAATGTTCCGGTGAACGCAAACAACACAGCAATGGCGGCCTTTACGATCGGCGAGGCCGAGGCAAACAAAATCATTGACACTAATAGCCCGAGCCGCGCCCAGTCCATCGTTCCCGCCGTTGTCGGCGACACGAATTTGTTTTGACTAAGCTGTTGCATAATCAAGCCGCAAATGCTGACGCTCGCCCCAGCGATGATGATGCTGACGAGCCGCGGCAACCGGCTGATCAAGAAAATTTCCCACGCATCACGGTCTCCCTCCCATAGCGCACGGGGGGATAAATCATGCACCCCGACAAATAAGGAAAGAAGCGATAATCCAAAAAGCAACAACACCCATTTTTTCATTGTCCTCATCCTACCGTTTGTCTTCTTTTATCTGCGCTCATCCCACTCGTTCAACCGCCTCATAAAAACTCAATCAAGTGACAACCGAGCGCAACCTAACTATGTATCCTTTTTCTTTCTGTCGTACAACCCCTTGCTGAAGCATCCGGCCACCATTCCGCTTCCTAGCCAACATATTTTACTAGAATGTGAGAACGAATCGGCTCACAAACCTTTTATCATAGAGAATGATTATCAATACCACAACATCATTTTAATTGATAAAAATTATCATTGTCAATAGGTTTCATTGTTTTTCATTTCCTTCTCATCATAATGTTGTTTGATCAACCGGTTATTGCGTGCCGTGCTTTAGGATGGTACGCAACAGATTAGCGCACCAGTAATGGCAGAACCAAAGCGCGTGCTACGAAACTTCCGTAAAGCAAACAACTGCTATTCAGAAAGACGGTTTTCTTCAAGAGAAACGCCACATTTTCTCCATGCGCATATGATAAAAGGGTGCCCCGTTAACTAGAGACACCCCTTTGACTACTTTCTTACCCTTTGACAAAGACGGTTTTGATGGCAGTGAAAAATTCAATGGCCGCCCGTCCTTGTTCCCGTGAATGGGAACTGGATTGCTTCATGCCGCCAAATGGCGCCTGAAGCTCGACGCCGGCGCTTTCTTCGTTAATCCGCACGAGCCCGGCCTCAATCTCTTGAATGAACGTTAACATCTTCGCAATATTTTGGGTAAAAATTGAGGCGCTGAGACCAAATGACGTATCATTTGCTAAGGCTACCGCTTCTTCAAACGTATCCACTTTGATCAAAGCAAGCACCGGCCCGAAAATTTCCTCGCGGGCGATCGTCATGTTCGGAGATACGTTCTCAAACACCGTCGGCTCCACATAAAATCCGTTGCCCAACTCCCCGCCATCCAATCGGCGGCCGCCATAAAGCAATGTCGCTCCCTCTTCGATCCCTTTTTCGATATAATAAAGAACCGTCTCCAATTGCTTTTGGCTGGCGCATGGCCCCATCCACACGCCTTCTTCCAGTCCGTTGCCGATTTTCAGCTGTTTGATCTTCGCTAATAGTTGTTCTTTAAACGGTTCATATATGGAGCTCTGAACGAAGATACGGCTTGTCGCTGTACATTTTTGTCCCGTCGAACGCAGTCCTCCGCTAATCGTCGCTTCGACTGCGCGGTCAAGGTCAGCATCCTCAAGCACGATAACCGGGTTTTTGCCTCCCATTTCCAACTGATACTTTGCCCCTCTCGCTACGGCCTTTTGGGCGATCGTTTTGCCCACTTCGTTAGAGCCAGTGAACGTGATCGCGTGAATATGCGGATGCTCAGCAATGGCGTTGCCGATGACCGACCCTTTGCCGGCCACGAAATTCAACACGCCGGCTGGCACCCCTGCCTGATCAAAGCACTCGACCACCTTCGCCGCGGTGACAGCCGTTTCTTGCGCCGGTTTAAATACAACCGTATTGCCATAAATGAGGGCAGGGGCGATTTTCCAAATCGGAATGGCGACCGGAAAGTTCCACGGTGTGATCACCCCAACCACTCCGAGCGGCACACGCGTCGTAAACATGAGTGCTTCGCTGTTAGTGGATGGAATGACCTCACCAATGTGCCGCATCCCTTCCCCGGCATAATAGCGCAAAATGTTCACTCCCCGCTGCACTTCTCCTTTCGCTTCCGGGAGCGTTTTTCCCATTTCCCTTGTCATCGTTTCCGCAATCTCATCAAGTCGTTGTTCAAGAATGTCAGCCGTGCGGAACAAATACTCCCCGCGTTTTGGGCCGGACAACTTCCGCCACGCCGCTTGGGCTCGTCTCGCTGCTTCCACCGCAGCGTTCAGGTCCTCGATATTGGACTGCTGAACGTAGCCGACAATATCGCGAATATTGGCTGGGTTGATGCTCGCTTCAATTTGATTTGTGGAAGAAGGAGTCCATTTGCCGTTAATATAATTCAAATAGATTCTTTCCGTTCCCGCTGTCATTGTACATTCTCCTTTCCACTAACGTTATCGCAACTACTAGCAACCCCCGAAAACACGTTTTCTTTGACATCACCTAAAAAAATAAGAGTTCATGATTTCACTATCATACTACTATGACCAAAATGTTTTTTAAATTCAGATTTATTCAATGGCATTTACCATCTTGACAGAGAAAGCGACAAATCATCATCTGGGTTAACGACAAAAAACCGGCCTCCTCAAAACAAGGGAGGCCGGTCAGGATGAATCCGTGTCATCTTAATCGTGGAAATTCGTTCCGTCTGTGACTTCTTTGACGATGCCGGCGCGGATGACAAAATCGCCGAAGTGTTCACCGTCAAGTCGTTCTTTTGCATAGCGGGCCAAAAGGACGCGCAGTTCGCGCAAAATTTCTTCTTCACCGATATTTTCTCGGTACAGTTTGCCAAGGCGCGT
>Ga0310828_1000112_pt1 | contig 129050 bp, 115 predicted proteins | sample WT_ome_3_FD_202242 | JGI IMG/M metagenome (GOLD analysis project Ga0310828, IMG submission 202242) | Sorghum-adapted microbial communities enriched on wild type (WT) sorghum from Joint BioEnergy Institute, Emeryville, California, United... ... | reverse complement strand
TTTGTTTTTCAGTCCAATCGTCTGTGTATTTCTTTCCGCAACCATGGCAAAAACGACTTTTACAAGTAAAGCAAACAAACACAGGTTTAGGATTACCTTCACAACCAAGGCATTCATATTTTGCATAGCCCAAGTCTTTTGTGCCACATCGGATTGCTTTCTGTACTGTCTCTTGGATATCTTTCTGCATTTCCTTCGGAAATCGATAATCGTTAAGATACCAAAACCCATCGAAATGATCTTTAAGAATCTGCTTGATGATCCCACGCTTTTTATATTTACTCACCATCATTTACCTCAACTTATCTCTTTATATATTTAAAGTATAAGTTATCCACAGAAGGGATCAATCTATAGTTTCCTAAACAAGAAGCAAAAGGACGGATCTTATTGTCATGTTGACAAGAAGATCCGTCCTTATTGCTACTTTTTATGGTCAATTATTTAAACATGGCTTCTGTTTGACGGAGTAGAGCTTCGTCCATCTCTCCGGTTTTCACGTCGAGAATCTTCCAATCTATACCCAATTTGGTTTGGAAGTCGTCGCGTTCTTCCTGATAGATTACCCCTTGAACCAGACCGTCATGTTCTTTTACCACTTTAATGGCTTCTTCGCGCGTAGCAAGAGGCGCATCGATATTGACCAAATTATCTTTATAATAATCATACGTGTTTACTTTATTGTAAGTTACGCATGGGCTAAAGATATTGACCAGCGCAAATCCTTTGTGTTGCAGCGCTTTCTCCAAAATTTCCGTCATGGTTTTAATGTCTCCGGAAAAAGCTTGGGCCACAAAGGTTCCTCCGTTGGCAATTGCCGTAGAGAGAGGATCGACAGGATACTCTTTGTTTCCTTTTAACGTTGTCTTGGTGACAAAGTTATGCGCACTGCGAGGTGAAGTCTGTCCTTTCGTCAGACCGTAGATATTATTATCCATCGCAACATAGGTCATATCGATGTTGCGGCGAACCGCATGGACAAAGTGTCCCAATCCAATTCCATATCCATCTCCGTCCCCGCCGGCAGCTATTACTTTCAAGTTCGGGTTGGCCATTTTAACGCCTTGCGCCACCGGGAGAGAACGGCCGTGAATGGTATGGAAACCGTAAGTACGCGTATATTCAGAGAGTTTACTGGAACAGCCGATACCTGTAATAATCGCCACTTCATGCGGTTCATAACCCAAATTAATCAACGCCTTTTGAATTCCCGCCATTACGCTGAAGTGACCACAACCCGGGCACCAAGTGGATAAGTCACCGCGGTAATCTTTTAACGTCGCCATCTTAGATCAACTCCTTAACTTCTTTATAGACACGGCTTACAGTAAACGGATTTCCATCATACTGCGTAATGGACTGCGCCGATTTATGGATGGGCAGGTGCTGTTTAATCCAATTTAGCAATTGTGAATTGTAGTTATTTTCAATTGAAATCACTTTTTTGCCCACAAGATAAGGTTCGAGCTTGTCAACAGGCAGCGGATGAAGTTGTTGGATAAAGAGTTGTCCCACGCGCACGCCCTCTTTTGCCAACAGCTCTGCTACCTCTTCAATGATACCACGAGTAGAACCCATACCTACAAGAATCACATCTGCATCCCCATTCTCCACGTAGAATGGATTTTGCAGAGAGGCCGTCTTGATCTTCTCCATGCGTTTCTGCATCATACGGGAACGGATGGCCGGATCTTCGGTAATATATCCATTTTCGCCATGCTCATTGGAGCTTGCCGTATGGACGCCGCCCTCAGTGCCAGGAAGAACGCGAGGCGAGATGCCATCCTCTGTGAAGCGGTAACGATGGAAGATAAACTCTCCATATGCTTTTGCTTCTTCTTCGGAAATCAATTTTCCGCGAGTCACTTTTACGCGTTTGGCGTCAATCGGCGGCACAGTAGTGCGGTTCATGGAAAGCGCCAAATCAAGTGCGATAATTACCGGACATTGATAGGTTTCCGCCAAGTTAAACGCTTCCGCAGCAATGTAGAAGGCATCCTCGATGGAACTTGGATAGAGAACGATGCGGGGAATCTCTCCATGTGCCCCCCATAACATATGCTGCAAGTCGCTTTGCTCATGTTTGGTAGGCAGCCCTGTAGATGGTCCTCCGCGTTGAGAGTTAACAATTACAATCGGTGTTTCACTTATTCCCGCGAGACCCAAAGCTTCAGTTTTGAGCGAAAGCCCAGGACCGGAAGTGGACGTCATGGCGCGGGCTCCTGCATAAGCCGCACCCAGCGCAAAGGTGATCCCTGCGATCTCATCCTCAACCTGCATTACCGTTCCGCCCACTTTAGGCAGTTGAGCGGCCATCCATTCCATGATCTCACTTGCAGGTGTAATCGGGTAGGCGGACAGATAACGGCATCCGGCCATAAAACTTCCAAATGCGGTGGCCTCGTTGCCCGAGATATAGAGACGATCGGTCTTTTCGATCTTATCCAGCACTTTTACATAGTCTGATAGATATTCATCCACCAATGCATATCCTTTTTCCACAGCCGCCTTGTTGGAGTTGATTACCTCGTCGCCCTTCTTCGCAAATTGCTCCTCGATAAAGGTGAAGAATTCTTCTTTAGGAAGACTGATAAGCGCACCGCTGATTCCCAACGCAATCATATTTTTGGCAAGCGGATTACCCAACTCCGTTGCATATTGTTTCAATGGAAATGCCGCAAGCAGAAAATGCTCCTGTTCCCCGATGTGAATCTCTTTATCTTCTAAAATAGCAATTCCGCCATTTCTAAGTTCATGCTTGTTCACTTCAAGTGTCTCTTTATCCAGACAGAGCAAGATATCGAGCATATCCCCGGCATAGCGGGTACGTTTTTTCGTGGCGCGCATCTTAAAGTTGGTATGTCCCCCTTTGATGCGGCTCATAAACTGCTTGTAGGTGGTGACGCTATAGCCATAGCGGAACAGGGTTTTGGTAAAAATCTCACCCGTAGAGTCTACCCCTTCCCCTTGTTGGCCTCCTACTTTCCATTCAATCGATTCCAACACTTGCACCTTGATCACCTCTTCAAAAAAATAAATGGTGAAACCATCTGTATTACAGAAAATATTTGAAAGAAAATAACAGCATGCATGTAATCATAGAAATTATACTATTTGTGCTTATTTTAATCAATATAACAGTTATTTCTTATATAGTATGACAGATAATAGAATGTTGACCATCTCATTTTACGGCGGCAGATCAAGATGGGCAATTCTTTACAAAAACTTTAACAAAAACAAAAAGATTTAAGATTAATATTGAATAGGAGTCATCTTCATTTTTAAAGAAAAGACGGCGCTTGCCATCTACAAAAAAATTACACTTTGCATGGGAGGGTAAAATGAAACTTTCGATCGGCAACAAGCTCACGAGCGGTTTTTTATTAATCGCTTTGATTCTCTGTATGACCAGCGGCATCTCCTATTATTTCCTCAAAAAAATTGACCTGTCTTACAGAGCACTGGTTGAGCAAAATGCGGGTATCCTGGTGATCTCCAAAGAGATTGAAGTAAAAGCAACCAACATGAACAACAAAATCCGCGACTATCTTTTAACCTATAACAGTAAAGATGTTGAGGAAATTAATCAAAATTATTCCGAACTCAAAAATCTCCTGGCAAGCGCATCCAAGATCGTCGATCGCACTGAAGACCAAGAGCTTTTAACGCAGTTATCCCAAAAAAACGAAGAATTTTATCAAAAGTATCAAGAGTTATTAACCTTAATCAACCATGGGTTTGAATTTGCCACAGAGCATATCTTTCCCGTTTCAAATGAAATCATAGATTTATCCATTCAGTTATCCCATAATCAACAAACTCTCCTGGAGCAGGGAAGTAAGGAGAACACGGCACTGGTCAATTCCGTGATCTTTGCAATGATGGCCATCAGTTGCGGCGCAGTTCTGATCTCTATACTGCTCGGATTGCTCATCTCCAGATTGATTTCAAAGCCGATTGTATTATTGGCCAATGCAGCAGAACAGATCGCGGCAAGAGACCTGACCATACCGGAGATAACGATTGCCAATAAAGATGAAGTTGGGCAATTGGCCCAATCCTTTAACAAGATGATCCGGAACCTGCAGAAATTGATCGGACAAGCTCTGATTAGCGTAGAACAAGTGGCTGCATCGGCGGTGGAACTGAATAAAAGCGTGGAGCATACAAGCCATGCCACGGAACAGATCTCAGCAAGCATTCAACAGCTCTCTTTAGCGGCAGATCAACAATCCGAAAGCGTCGAGGTTACATATAAAGAGATCAATGAGATGTCAAGCAGCGCAAAACTCATCGCCGATAATGCCCGCAAAGTACATAAAGAGACCTTTATGGTGTTGGAAAAAACGGAGGATGGCAATCAAAAAGTGCAAACGGCGGTAGATCAGATGAACTCCATTCACCATTCCATCAGCGAATTATCCCGCAATGTTAAAGGCTTAGCCGAACGATTGAGTGAAGTTGGGCAAATCGTGAACGTGATTACCGATATATCATCCCAAACCAATCTCCTTGCATTAAATGCAACCATTGAGGCTGCACGAGCAGGGGAACAAGGAAGAGGATTTGCTGTCGTCGCGGGCGAGATTCGCAAACTTGCCGAACAGTCTGCCACTTCTGCAGAGCAGATCAACCGCCTAATTGGCGACATACGGGTAGTAACCTCCAACACCGTTCATTCCATGGAGAAAGCGACGGAAGAAGTAGCAGAAGGGATCATCTTGGTAAATTCTTTCGGGAAAGCATTTCGCATGATCAATCAATCGATTCATGAAGTGGCCAGACAGAACAGTGATGTAACGGATTCCGTACAAAAGATCTCTGAAACTGCCCATAATTTCGTTTCGCTCATCAAGTCAACCGCTGAAATCGCCGATATTTCAGCGGCAAGCACTCAGAATATCTCCTCTGCCACTGAAGAACAACTTGCTTCAATGGAAGAGATATCGGCATCTGCAGGTAACTTGGCCCGTATGGCTGAGGAATTAAAGATGCATGTAAAAATGTTTAAGGTCAAATAACATAGTTCAACGAAGCACTTTGTTAATATTTACAAGTTCCAAACATAAATTGACAAATCAAAAGCAGGGCAAATGCCCTGCTTCATTCATAGACTTTCTCTTTAATATAGGCTCGAATGGCTTCCTCGCTCTCCAGCGTCAGGGCGTGTTCAGCCAACTCTCTCATTTTGCTCATTTCCAACCGTTTAATTAATTGCCTTGCTCTTAGAATCGAGCTTGCGCTCATGCTGAACTCATCCAATCCCAAGCCTAACAAAATCGGTACGGCCGTCTCATCTCCCGCCATCTCGCCGCACATGCCTACCCATTTCCCCTCCTTGTGGGCAGCCTCGATCACATTGCGGATCAGGCGCAACAAAGCGGGATTAAACGGTTGATACAGGTAGGAGACTTGCTCATTCATACGGTCCGCTGCCATCGTATATTGAATCAAATCGTTGGTGCCAATGCTAAAAAAGTCAGCTTCCTTAGCCAGATGGTCAGCCACCAACGCCGCTGCGGGAACCTCAATCATAATCCCAACTTCGATCTCCTCATTAAAGGGAAGATTTTCTTGCCGCAATTCGGTTTTCACTTCTTCCAGCAGTTGGTTGGCTTTACGCAGTTCAGCCAATGTTGCAATCATCGGATACATGATCTTGATATTGCCGTAGGCACTTGCGCGCAATAAGGCACGCAGTTGCGTTTTAAACAGTTCCACCTCATTCAGGCAGAGACGCACAGCCCTGTATCCGAGAAAAGGATTGAGCTCCTTGGGCAGTTTCAAATAAGGCAATTCTTTATCCCCGCCAATATCCAACGTGCGAATGATCACGGGACGATCCTTCCCCATCGCAACAGCAGCGGATCGGTAAGCTTCAAACTGCTCCTCTTCGCAGGGAAAATCCTCGCGATCCATATAAAGAAACTCGGTGCGGAACAACCCGATGCCTTCGGCGCCATATTGAACAGCTTGCCGAGCATCTTCCGGATTGCCGATGTTGGCCACCAACTCTACGCGATGTCCATCGGCAGTAACAGAGGGCTGATCGATAAGAGCAGCTAAAGTCTCCTTCTCTTTTTGGTAGACTTTTCTCTTTTCTTCATAGGTTTCGATCAGTTTAGCGTCAGGGCGAATATGAACCTCGCCCGCCAAACCATCCACAATCAAAAAATCTCCTGTCTCCAGCAATTCGGTAATATTGGTCAGGCCGACAACCGCAGGAATCTCCATCGTCCTGGCCATAATGGCGGAATGGGAGGTGCGCCCTCCGATGTTGGTTGCAAAACCCTTAACCTTCTCCTTATCCAGTTGCGCAGTATCCGATGGGGTTAGGTCATGGGTAACCAAGATGACAGGATCTGTAAAGTCAGCCTCTGCTTTCTGCTCTATTCCAAGCAGTTTCTTTAAGATGCGATTGCTTACATCCCGCAAATCAGCGGCTCTCTCCCGCATATACTCATTGTCCATGCTTTCAAATATCTGAATAAATCCGTCTCTAACCTCTTCCAGAGCCGCTTCCGCATTAACCTTTTCGTCCCTGATCTTTGTTTCCACCGCGCCAATAAATTCAGGGTCTTGCAGAATCATTTGATGCGCCTCAAAAATTTGCGCTTCTTGCTCGCCAATCTCCCTTTCGGCCTTCTCCTTAATTCTTTCCAAATCGAGATTAGCTTGATGAATACTCTTTTCGAGGCGTTGCAATTCTTCTGAAATCTGTTCTGCAGCGATTGTCCGGCGTTCCACTCTGATCTTCACTTCTTTGACCACGAGAGCCCGTCCCAAAACAATTCCCGGTGCAGCAGCTATCCCCTTTTTTAACATCATTGATCGCTCCTCGCCTTTATTCATGGATCGTTTCCAATCATTTGACCAGTTCCCCTAAATGCTTCGGCTTCATCTTACCCGACTGTTTCGATGGTGATCTGATCCTCTCCTTAAGTTCTTATTATCTATAATCATTGCGCTTTATTCAATCACTTCTTTTTTCAAGAGATTGACCAGCAATGCGGTTACAAGGGTTCCCGCAAGGATGGCTAGCAGGTAGTACCAGGGATGGCCGATGACCGGCAAGACAAACAATCCGCCATGTGGGGCCGGCAATGTGCATCCAAAGAACATCGACAATCCTCCGGCTACCGCTGACCCGATTATCAATGACGGAATCACTCTCCCCGGATCAGCCGCGGCAAATGGGATAGCACCTTCTGTAATAAAGGATGCCCCGAGTACATAGGCAGTTTTTCCCGCTTGACGCTCTTCTTCTGTAAATTTCTTTTTAAATAGAGTTGTAGCAAGAGCAAGGCCAAGCGGCGGAGTCATGCCAGCCGCCATGATCGCCGCATGCGGCGCATAATTGCCATCCGCGATCATCGCAATGCCAAAGGTGAATGCCGCCTTATTGATCGGCCCTCCCATATCGAACGCCATCATAGCGCCAAGAATGATTCCCAGTATAACAGCATTTCCCTGTCCCATATTCTCCAACCAGTTCCCTAAGGCCGTATTTGCCGCAGCAACAGGATCGGCAATGACGTAGGTCATAACGGCACCTGTGATCAATATCCCAAAAAGGGGATAGAGCAACATCGGCTTAAGGCCTTCCAACGTTTGGGGAAGCCGGGCAAATGCTCTTTTTAGTCCTGCCACCACATATCCGCCTAAAAATCCGGCAATAATGCCGCCCAAGAAGCCGGCTCCTGTAGCTCCCGCGATAAAGCCGCCCACCATTCCCGGAGCAAATCCCGGACGGTCAGCGATACTCATGGCGATAAATCCTGCCAATACCGGAATCATTAACTTAAATGCGGCGCCTCCGCCAATATCCATCAACAATTTGGCTAACGCATGATAAGAGGGATCGTTGGGATCGGCAGCCTTAATGCCAAACATGAAACTGATGGCAATAATGATTCCCCCGCCCACAACAAAGGGGAGCATGTTAGAAACCCCGTTCATCAAGTGCTTATAAAAAACGGGTTGTTTCTTATCCTTTTTCGCCTCTTTATATTCATTCTCTTTATGAGCAACGGTTTCCGGATGATAGACCGGACCCTCTTGTTTCAAAGCCCGATGAAGGAGCGACTCTGCATTGCGGATTCCTTCTGCAACGGGAACGGAGATCACCACTTTGCCCGCAAAGCGATCCATCTCCACCTGCTTATCTGCAGCTACAATTACAGCAGTTGCCTCTTCTATATCTTTCGATGTCAGCCTATTTTTTACTCCGCCGGAACCGTTTGTCTCTATCTTTATCGTTATCCCAAGTTCGGAAGCTTTCTTTTGCAACGCTTCGGCTGCCATGTAGGTATGGGCAATTCCGGTGGGGCAAGCGGTAACGGCAACAATCTTCGCCTCTTTTTGATCCGCATCTAAGTCACTTTCTCCGTTTGCACTCGCTTCGCTGTACTCGCCTTTGATCTCTGCTTCTTTTCTTGTGATCATTTCCAGGATCTCTTCTTTCGATTTCGCTTCTGCCAGCTTTTGGCGAAACGTTTCATCCATCAACATTTGCGACAGCAATGCCAACGTTTCCAAATGTGCCTGGTTCGCATCTTCCGTAGCTGCAATCATAAAGAAGAGATGCGCCGGTTGCTGATCCAGAGCGTCAAAATCAATTCCTTCTGGCGAAAATCCATAGGCGATGCCTGGTCGTTTAACTGCCGCCGTTTTTGCATGCGGAATCGCAATGCCCTCGCCAATCCCGGTTGAACTTAAGGCTTCCCGAGCCAGAATCGCTTCTTTCATTCCTTCTCTGCTGTTTAACCGGCCGTCTTGATCCAACACAGCAATCAGTTCATCTAAAACCTCATCCTTTGTTTTCGCAGCTAGCCGGGTTACAATTGTATCTGCGGTAAGCAAATCTCGTATGCGAATTTCTTCATTAAGCTTGCTCATAAAGGCACCCCCATCTTTATAACTCTTGAATGATGATATGCGGCAAAATCCGGTTGATCGTCTCATGTGTACAAAATCCTTCGGAAATGGCCGTCGCGCTTCCTGCGGCAACAGCAAAACGAAAAGCCTCCGTGTTCGATCTCTCTTGCGTATAAGCATAAAGAAAACCGGCTACCATGGAATCCCCCGCACCGATTGAATTGACAACCTTCATCTGCGGAATTCGGGCGATGTAAGCCCTCTCTTTGTTCACCATAACAGCCCCTTCCCCAGCCAGAGATACGATGACGTTCTCCGCTCCCATCTCCACCGCCTTTGCCGCATATTCGACCGCCTGCACAGGAGATGCAACAGCAACGCCAAAGAGATCGCCAAGCTCATGATGATTGGGTTTGATGAGAAAAGGATTGACAGACAGACTGTGCAATAACGCTTTACCTTTTGCATCTAAGATCATGCGAATCCCTTTATGATCGAGCCGATTCATGATGGTTTGATAGATATCTTCCGGCAGGCTATCGGGGACGCTTCCTGCAAGAACGAGAACATCGCCGGCCGTTAGAAGATCTAACTGGTTAAAGAGCTCGTTCAATGCGGCCTTGGTTATCTCCGGTGACCGGCCGCTTAGATCCGTTTCCGTTTCCGCTTTGACCTTGATATTGATACGCGAATCCTGCTCCAATTGGATAAATCGATGAGCAATCCCTTGAAGTTCGATCTGTTGCCGGATAAAGGCTCCCGTAAAGCCTCCGATAAAACCCAATGCCGTACTTTCCATGCCGAGAATCTTGAGGACTTTGGAAACATTGATCCCCTTTCCGCCCGGATCTTTCCATTCCTTCTCCACCTCATGAATGGTTCCTGCAGTTAACCGCCTAACCCAAACATGATAATCAAGTGAAGGGTTTAACGTAAGCGTATAGATCATCTTCTCACCACTTTTAAGTTGGTTAGTTTTTGGTAGATCTCCTGTTCCTTCTCGTTTAGAGCGTCATCCGTAATCACATTGACTTCATGCAAATCTCCAACTTTGGCAAATGTGACCCGTGAGAACTTGCTTGAGTCGCACAGGACAAAGCGTTCATCAGAATATTTAATGGCAAGTTGCTTCACATGCGCCTCTTCTGGATCGGGTGTAGTCAGACCATGTACATGATCGATCCCGTTGATGCCAAGAAAGCATTTATCAAAACGATATTGGCTGATCGAGTTTACCGCTTCCCTTCCCACCAGCGACCATGTAGACGCTTTCAATTCACCGCCAAGAAGTATCGTTTTAATATTTCGCTGGATCAGCTTCATGGCGCAGTCGACCCCATTGGTAACCACTACAATCTGATCGGACGGGAGAAAGGCAATCATTTGCAGCGTGGTCGTGCCTGCATCCAGAAAGATTGTATCTCTCTCTTTGACCAGGCTGGCCGCATACCTCGCAATGGCCAGTTTCTCCTTTTTATGCTTGATTGATTTTTCAATCATGGTAGGTTCATCAATCTTATTTTGGATTGAGATCGCCCCACCATGTACCCGCTTTAATAATCCTTGCTCTTCCAAGTCGCTTAAATCACGGCGAATGGTTGACTCTGATACGCCAGTCGCCTCAACAAGCTCGTGGATTTGCACAATGTCTTTTTCCTTTAACATGGACAAAATGGTTTGATGACGTATAGGAGTTAACATCTGCACCTTCTCCTCTCTCAGTTTGATTATACGTTCAAAATCAATCAAAAACAATCACAAATAATCGATTACGATCATGAAAATGATGGTATTCAATCATTGCAATTTTAAACCGCAAAAAAGCATTGCCTCCTCTGCTGTGAGACAATGCTTTTTCTAAATTAATCCTTAAATCCATTCGGATGCTCCTTGTGCCACTTCCAGGCTGTTGCAATGATCTCCTCCAATTGGCGATATCTTGGCTGCCACTTTAATTTCTGCTGCGCCTTTTCTGCTGAGGCGACTAAGACAGCAGGATCACCGGCTCTTCTAGGGTAGATCTTGGCCGGAATCGGATGCCCGGTTACTTTGCGGGCCGTCTCGATTACCTCTAATACAGAGAAGCCCTTGCCGCTGCCCAAATTGAAAATATCGCTCCGATGGGTCCGACGTAAGTACTCCAATGCCAACCAATGGGCATTGGCTAAATCCATCACATGGATATAATCCCGAATGCATGTCCCGTCTGCAGTCGGGTAATCATCTCCGAAAATTCCGATATGCTCGCGCTGTCCTAAGGCGACTTGGAGAATGATAGGAATGAGGTGGCTCTCCGGATTGTGGTCTTCACCGATAACCCCATCGGGATGAGCGCCTGCTGCATTAAAGTAGCGTAACGAGATAGACTTCAGTCCATAGGCCGCGTCGCACCAGCGCAGCATTTTTTCGATCGCCAGTTTAGTCTCACCATAAGGGTTGGTAGGTGCAGTCGGGTCATCCTCTTCAATCGGAATTCGCGCAGGTTCGCCATATGTGGCTGCCGTAGAGGAGAAAACAATCTTCTTCACATCATAATCCAACATCGCTTTCACCAGACTATGAGAGCCAATCAAGTTGTTGTCGTAGTAATCAAGCGGTTTTTGCACGCTTTCCCCCACTAATGAACTGGCGGCAAAATGGATCACCGCTTCGATGCTATGATTCCTAAAAACTACGTCTAGAAAACTGCGGTCCCGCAGGTCTCCCTGATAAAAAGCACCGCCTAATATCGATTTCTGATGCCCTGTATGCAAATTATCGATAACGATAACCTCTTCTCCTTTTTCCAACAGCTCAACCACGGTGTGGCTGCCGATATATCCGGCGCCTCCGGTTACAAGAATAGCCATCCTCTCTTTCCCTCCACTTTAACAAAAAATATGACAGATCTTTTCATCTACTTTATATTATCATCTCTTATTGGTCATCCGCCTGATCAAATTAATAAAACATTCCGAATCTGCTGCTACCGTTCTTTCCTTAAACAGTGGCTGGTTCTGCCCACGAATCGATTTTTGTTTTACAGTCTCATTCCGATCCTATACAATCAATATGACGGAGTCATAAATGAAATCTTTCCTCTCAGGGAACAAACGATCAAAGAAAAATGGGGTGTGAAAAAGTGAGTCATCGAAAGATACATATGGGAATCATTGGCCTTGGCGCGATTGGCAATCGCATCATTAATCAGATCAAAAACCAGAATCTAGGCGATCTGATCGAAGTTACGGCGGTATGCGACGTTAATCCCTCATTGGCCGAAGAGACAGCAGAGAGACTGGGGGGCATTTACTGGACAACGGAATATATTCGCCTGCTCGAACAACCGGAGATCGATCTCGTCTATGTTGCCGTTCCTCCAGCCTTCCACCATCCAATCGTCTTAAAGGCAATTGAATATAAAAAGCATCTGTTCTGTGAAAAGCCTCTGGCCAATTCGCTTTCCGAAGCGGCTGAAATGGCAAAAGCAGCGCAAAATGCAGGCATCATCCATGCGATGCACTTCCCATTAAACTATGAACCAGCGCTTAACAGATTTTCTCAGCTTCTCTCCGAAGGTTATATTGGCGAACTGCGAAGAATCCGTTTGGAGATGCATTTCCCGCAATGGCCAAGAAAATGGCAGCAGAATGGTTGGGTGGCCAGCCGGAAACAGGGAGGATTTACGCTGGAAGTTGGCGTTCACTGGATTCAGGCAATTCAAAAAATATTTGGTCAAATCACCCACGTCCAAAGCCAATTGCACTATCCGGCCGATCCTGAAAAATCCGAAACCAGCATTATCGGCCAAATGATGCTTGAGAACGGAATCCCTGTTACGATAGATGGGATAAGCCATGTAGCCGGAGAAGAGAGGATCGCCTTTACCGCATATGGTACGGAAGGCACGCTCTCCATCGTAAATTGGGGAAAACTGTTTGCCGGCAAAGTGGGCAGTTTAATAGAGGAGCTCCCGCTTGATGATGTTCCGCCGAGGCTCTCTGTGCTGGCCAATATCGCAAAAGCTATTCATGGCGAGCCTGCCGAAATCTATGATTTTAAAGTAGGCTTTAACGCCCAGGTGGTATTGGAAGCGCTGCGAAATTCAGTCTCCGATCATCTCGTCGATATTACGGAAGATTATAAGTTGGTATAATCAGCACCATTTCGATGTCCGCAACGAGAGATAGCAACTCCTGGTCTCGGAGATTCGAAGCCAGGAGTTTACGATTATTAGCGTATTCCATCACCGCGGTATTTCCTGCTTTCTCTTAAACCAATCCCAGCAGTCGAGCGGCATTATCATGAAAGACAAGATCTTTCTCCTCCTGCGAGAGACCCAGCTCATCACAGATCCGCAATTGCTCATCAAGATAAACTTTTGGGAAGCCACGCGGGAACCAGAGCGCATCCGAGCCAAAGATCACCCTTTTTGGCCCGACGGTATCAAAGGCTTTGGCAAAGAGATCCTTCAAGGTAAGCGGATACGGCATCCACCTTACCCAATCATTAGAGCCGGAGGTATCGATATGAACGTTTGGACTTGACCATGCAAGATGTAGCAGCTCTTGCCAATATCCCGCTCCAAAATGGGGAAAAATAAAGGGAATATCAACATACTCTTGTACCACGCGGGCGATAGAGAGGGGGCTGATCGTGGGATGATCGACAATTCCTCCAGGCCCTCCTTGTATGCCAAAATGAATTAAAGTGGGCAGCTTCTTGTCAGCCAGATACCGCCAAAAAGGTTTAAGCTTTGGATCATCAAACGAGATAGTCATTAATGGGCCAAATGCTTTAAATCCCGACAAACCCAGTTCTTCCACCGCGCGCTGCAATTCTTCCGCAGCCCCGTCCTGGCAGGGATCATGATGCGCAAAGCCGATAAATTTATCCGGATGCTTCTGTATTACTTGAGCAAGCGTATCATTGCCTCCGCCTGTCAGAAATACCACCTTTGATAGATGGTATTTCTCCATCTCTTTTACCCATCGCTCAATCATCACCTCATTGCCCGGGTGCTCCTTCTCCGGCTCTGGAAAGCCATATTTTTCGCGCCACTTCATGCGCAATTCCTGCTGATAGGCGCGAATGGCGGGGTGAATATTGCGATGAAACTGATTGCTCTTTGCATGAAAATGAACGTGAAAATCTAACACTTTTTGCGCCATGCTATACATCCTCTCATATAAGAATATAAGACTCACAAAAAGAGAATCTATCGGATTATCATGCCGGCAAATAGATTGAGAAGCGTGAAGCTAAGAATCCTCCATTTGAAACCTTTGAAGATGCTCGATCTCTCTCCCCAATCTTATCCCCGCCTGTTCAAAGGCCATCAGTGCCGCTCCAATCACAGGCAGGTAGAGGGGCTTCACCCACTTTACGCCCGGATGCTCCCGTTCTACCTCCGACATCAATGCAGGGCCAATCCATTTCCAATTGCGCTCAACGCCACCGATGAGAGAGAGCTGTTTTTGCCGCCAGGTCCCCTTCCGCAAGACAAGATTGGCCAACTTCCCCAATTCTCTGGCAGCATCAGCTAAAATACGGATGGCTACCTGATCTCCCAGTTCGGCACATTGCACCACCACGGGCACAAGCGCGGCAAATTGATTGGGAGAACGATCATGGGCAGATGCCCAAGCGATCAACTGACTCGCGTTCGTTACTTCTAAAAAGTCGAGGATCTTTTGAGAAAGCATGGTTCGCGGGGCAATCTCTTCAGCCGCTGCCAATACGGCCGCGATTGCCCTCCGGCCAATGTCAAAACCGCTGCCGAGATCCCCGACCAGGTGTCCCCATCCTCCCACGCGGATCAATTTTCCGTTCATATCCTTGCCCATGGCTAATGATCCGGTTCCTGCAACAAGGATAGCTCCTTCGCCTGAACCATTCACGGAATAAAGTGCTGCCAACCCATCGTTAAATACCTGTATCCCTCTCCGTAAAGATTGCTCCAATTCAAATTCCATCACCCGTTGGTCTTGTTCGGAATCGATGCCGGCAAGAGAGCAGACGATATGGATGATCTGTTCCAAGTGTAATTGAGAATTTTTCATTAATCTGTCGATCAAGTGCAGAATCTGGCAGACGGCCGCTTTAAGGCCAACGGTCTGGTAGTTGGTGGTTCCACCCACGGCGGCAGCTACCACCCGGCCATGATTATCCAGAAGCACCGCATGCGTTTTGGTGCCCCCTCCATCAATCCCAATCACATAGTTCATCTCTCTTACCTCCTTAGCCTCTCCATCACAAGACCCGTTCTCTTCGCATTCGCCTCCTCGATCCGCTTCTCTTCCTCTGCAAGCCATTCGCTCTGCCCCTCATATCTCTCTTCCCGCTTCCTTAGCATTCTTGCAACCTCTTGCGGCGCCGGCCCCCCTGTGACCGAACGAAGCCGGACAAAATGCATGGGATCAAGCGCCTGTAATATGGAGGGGTCGAAATGATAAATTTTACCCGTCACCTCAAGCGCGGCTCTTTCAATCATCCCGATGGTGATTTGGCTTGCCTTCATTCGGTGCTGAAAACATTCTTTTGAAACTTTACTAACGATCTCATGTGCGGTGCGGAACGAAAAGCGATACTCCCTTACCAGCGTATCCGCAAGTTCAGTAACAGTGCTGAAATTCTCCTTCACGCGCTCTTGCAATATCGCCTTGTCAATCGTAAGGCTTGCCAATACATCGGAGATCAGCGCAACCACTTGAGCAGCACGGCTGTAAGCTTTCCAAAGATGCGGCTGCAAGTCATCTTCCGTATCGACGATATCGCCAAAAGGAGTATTGTGCACCATGGTCATTACGCCCATGGCCTCTCCATAAACCGAACTGAGCAATGCGCGGCTGTGTTCAAGCGATACGGGATTGCGCTTCTGCGGCATAATGCTGGAGATCTGCACATAAGCTTCATCAACGATAATGCAGCCAAATTCGACGGTCGCCCATTGCAAAAGATCCTGAATAAACCTTCCTAAATTAATCGCACATACGGCCAGCACGGCAGCCGCCTCGGTAATATAATCTCCTCCGCTAATCGCGTCGTAAGAATTTTCCACAAGCCGGCTAAATCCAAGCAGTTCCTTTACACGCTCGCGGCTGATCGGGAATCCTGTCGTCGCAAAGGCAGCTGCACCCATTGGGCTGCAATTGACGCGCGCATACAGGCTTTCCAGCCGTTCCGTATCGCGCTGGATTATATCGAGCAGCGCCAATAAATAATGCCCCAATGTTGTAGCCTGTGCAGGCTGTGTATGGGTATAACCGGTCATCACGGTCTCTTTATGCTCATCAATCAGGTGGAGCAACGTTTTCTGCAAAACGATCAATTGCCGGTGGAAACCAAGCAGATGTTTGCGCAGCACCATGCGATAGATGGTCAAATCCATATCGTTGCGGCTGCGCGCCGTGTGCAGCTTACCCGCTACGTCAATACCCAGTTCTGCGATTAATAGCCTTTCGATATAGAAAAAGAGATCTTCAACTGACCCATCATAAACGGCATCTGTAATAGTTTGATTGGTTATCCGCCTTAACGCGGCAAGCATATCGGCACACTCCTCAGCGTTAACCAATCCTTGCTCGGCCAGCATCAGAAGATGTGCCTCATTCATCTCCATCATCGCCTCAAACATGTTGGCTTTCATATGATCAAAAATTGGTATCAGCACGGCTTCCGCATAACTAGGCGCCGGAAATTTTCCCATGAATATTCGCTCTCCTCATATAAGTGCTTTGAATGTAATTCCCCCATTTTCAAGGGATTGGACCCTATTCACGAAATACCACCGATGCTTGCTTGGCCCGGATTACGCTGCAGACCGCTCCCAGCAAGGTGGCGTATCCTTTTAATGACGACCTTTCGATTTCCACATCTGCCGGAGCATAACGTTGAATCAGAGCTTTTAACCGATCAAACTCATCCTCAAGCAGAGTAGGCAAATCTAATACCAGCAACTTCGGATTAATCAGCGAGACCACATTGATAAAGGCATAGGCCAGATAGTGAACCATCTCCCCGACCACCATCGGGTGATCCCTCTCCGGTCGTTCCCGCAAGCTTCTTTCGATCGCGCTTTGCCCGTAGTGATGTTCGAGCGGACCATATCCCTCTTCCACATCGAGCAGCGTATGGGGTGCGACAATCATATAGCCGATCTCTCCCGTCGAGAACGTAGAACCTCGATATAGCTCACCATTCAGAACAAGACCTGCTCCAATCCCTTTACCCACTGAGACAAAGACGAGATCCTCCACATGCTGACCGACACCGCACCAATGTTCCCCCAGGGCCGCCATATTCACATCATTATCGATCACGACAGGCATTTGCAGCTCATTCTCCAACCAATCACGGAGAGGAACCTCCTTCCAGCCCAACTCTGTCGCCTGGATAGCAACACCGCGGCGAATATCGGTAACTCCGGGAATGGCGATTCCCACTCCCTTGATAGGCCCTTTCATCTTTCCTTCCGCTTCACGCAAAAACTGCCGAATCCGCTCCATCAACTGCCCGATCTCCAGCCTCTTTCCTTCCCAAATGTAACGCTGCTCAACAAGAACCTTCCCGGCCAGATTGGTTGCTATGCAATGGATCTTTCCTTCCTTCAGCTCCACAGCGATAACGCCAGAGGCATATGGATTATAGGCGAGCAAGGTTGGTTTGCGCCCCCCCGATGAGTTGCCTTCACCGATCTCCGACACGATTCCTTCCGCAATCAACTCTTCCACAATTGCAGAAACGGTAGGAGGGCTGATTTTGGAGATTTTGGAAAGTTCCGCCCGCGAAATCGGCCCTTTATGCTCCAATAATTCCAGGATCAGATTCTTATTCACAAGTTTGATCAGGTTGGGTTTTCCCGTAATCGTTCGCATCGACTCACCTATTTCATTCCCGTAATGGAAATGCCTTCAATTATACGGCGCTGGAAGATGAAAAAGACAATAATCACCGGAATGACAGCCAAGGTGCTTGCAGCCATGATCAATGTCCATTGTTGCCCGTCATCCGCGGCGGAGAAGAGAGAGATTCCGACAGGGAGGGTGCGCAACTTATCCGAATTGATCGCAATGACAGGCCATAGATAAGCATTCCAGTTGCCTAAGAAAACAAGTACAGCAAGCGCCGAAAGCGCATTTTTCACTTGCGGCAAAACCACTCTCCAAAAAATCCCAAATTCACTCATGCCATCAATCCTTGCAGCATCAATCAGATCATTGGGAATCCCCAGCATAAATTGGCGCAACAGAAAGACGCCAAAGCCAGACATTAAGCCGGGAAAGATAATTCCCCAGTAGGTGTCAATCCACCCGAATTGGGAGGCCAACTTATACCACGGGATCACAAGCATCTCCGTGGGTACCATTAAGGTGCTTAAAATCAAAATGAAGATCAGATTCCTTCCGGGGAACTTCATTTTGGCCAGGGCATAGGCGATGAGCGAATTAAAAAAGAGTTCGCTGATCGTTACGATCACGGCCAAAATCACGCTGTTTCCAAACCAACGCACAAAGTAGGTACGCTCCAAGAGGAATTTAAAATTATCCAAGGTCCAGTGCTTGGGAAAAACGGAGAACTCATAGATTTCGGACAACGGCTTAAATGAAGTGAGGATCATCCAGACAAACGGAAAGACGACCGAAATGGTTCCGAGCATGAGAATGGCATGGGCGATAATTTGACCCGTTTTACTTTTGGTTTTTGTGCCTACCATCTGTTCCCCCCCTTTTTGATGATGTGCGTGCCACGATATAGTTTATGAATGTTCATACGAACGGCTTAGGAATTTGATCTGGATGATCGTAATCATTAAGATGAGCAGAAAGAGAACGACGGTCATCGCTGCTCCATATGGCATGTTAAAGTTGAGAAATGCCTTATTGTAGATATAGACGACCAAGCTCTTCGTGCTGTTAAGAGGCCCGCCTTGAGCCCCCGCCATGTTCAATACCTGCGTAAATGTTTGCAAAGAATTAATCACACCGGTTACCGCCAAGAAGACGATGGTTGGATTAAGCAGCGGCAGCGTGATATGGAAAAAAGTGCGGCGGCGATTAGCCCCATCGATAGCTGAAGCCTCATAATAAAGTTTGGGAATCGCCTCCAAACCCGCTAAAAAGATCAACATGTTGAAGCCAACCGCCTGCCAGATAATGACCGCCGCGATGGAGATCAGCGCCTGGGAGGGATGCGTTAAGAATGGCTGTGCCGGAATGCCAAAGAATTTTAAGATCTCATTAAAAACGCCCAGATCTTTAAAGTACATCCAGCGCCAGATCCAACTGACCGCCACTGCCGAAGTAACATACGGAATAAAATAGATAAATCGATAGATCCCCCGGCCCTTGTTTAACGATTGAATGAGCAAGGCTAGTCCCAATCCGATCAGCATCTGCAAAGGAACCGTAATCACCACATAAAGAATGGTATTGATCAGCGCTTTACTGAATACTTTATCCGACAGCATAGCCTGATAATGATAATAGAAGGGTTGTGATCCCTTTACCTGAAAGCTGGTTTTAAATGCATCCAAGGCGGGATAAATGCGAATCGCCAGAAAGAAAATGAGCGGAATGAGCAAAAATAGATATGCAACTGCCGCCTGCTTTCGCTGCAAGGTCCAGAACGGTTTTTTCTCCACACAATCCCCCCTTGAATGAGTATTGACAGATCTTCTGAAGAGACCGGCACGGTGCCAATCTCTTCAGAATGGTTTAGATTTAATGATTGCTAAAGTATTCGTCGCGAATCTGTTGGATCGACTCAACGATTTGATCCAGTGCCGCCTTATAATCGGCGCCGTTAATCACCACTTCATCCGTGCCCAATTTGAAGGCGTCCCTTTCACCTGCTTCATCCGCAAAGAAAGTGGCATGCGCATAGGACAATCCCCTTATAAATGCGCCATATTTCGGATCGTTCTGCAGTGCAGGATCATTGGCCAGCGTATTGGAGGCGGGAATCTCTCCCACATTCTCCAGCCAGAAGCGCATGGTATCGTCGGAAATCAGGAACTTCAAAAATCTTATGGAAGCCTCCAACTTCTTCCCGGAAACGTTGGCCGTAATTCCATTGGCAAAGAATGAGCCAAATGTATGTTTTTCTCCGCCGATGGTTTTTGTGGGCAGCTCCGTTACGCCCCAGTTAAAGGTCGCATCCTTAAGCCCTCCCAGGCGGAACGATCCATCGGTAATCATCGCCGTCTTGCCTGCAAGGAAAGCTTTATCATATGTGCCCAGGAAATCTTCTTTCCCCACCTTGTGAACCGTATTCATCTCCATCCACCATTTAAACGCTTCATAACCGGCTTCCGAATTCATCGTCACTTTCCGGTTGTCATCGCTAAACGGTTGTCCACCCCACTGCCGGAGCAATACCTGCATAAAGAGATGGTAATCCTGGCCAGTTACATTCCAGCCATAGCCTGATTGTTGTAGCGTTCCGGACGCATCATATTTGGTTAGTTGCTTGGCCACGGCAAGCACTTCATCCCATGTTTGCGGCGGCTTCTCCGGATCCAAACCTGCTTCTGCAAAGAGGTCTTTATTCCAGAAGAAAGCAAGGGTTCGCACAGCAATGGGCAAGGCATAATATTTGCCGTCAAATTGATAATCTTTGATCATCGGGACAAAATGGCTCTCAATCTCTTCGGCAGTCATCAACTCATCCGGAATGGGCTGGAGAAAGCCCTGGTCGATAAATTTGGGTTCCCAACCCATATACATATTGATAATCTCCGGCTGATTTTTTTTGTCCTGCATAGCCGCAGCAACTTTCTGCTGATATTGTTCATAAGGGAAGGTTTCATGAATCACTTTGATATCCGGGTTCTCAGCTTCGAATTTCTTGATCAGCTCATTCATCGCATTTACCCTGGACGCATAGTCATACTGCCAGTAACGGATAGTGACCTGCCCATCGCCATCTTCCCCGGAACTATTCTTGCTGCTGCAACCGGACAACAACAGTGTGCCAATCAGTGCGATAAGCGCCATCCATATCGCCCATTTCCGCTTAAACATAGGTACTACCTCCTTTAACCATCATTTGAATCCGCTTTCAATTCTAAAACTACTTAGTTAAATAACTTAATTAAGTAGATTTGCTCCTATCATACTAAATGGAAAAAGAAGGCGTCAAGATTATTTTTAGAAAAATAGTATTATTTAGATATTTAAGATTTATTCTGTAAATTGTTTTGTTCTACAAATTATTCAAAATCTCATATTCCTTACAAATAGATCAACAAAATCCAACATTTTTTGCCCAAACCTGGCATTTAAATAACTTTAAAAGAATGAATGAGGATGTTCTTTGTGGTAAAATGAGATTATTACAATCGGGAAAATTATTTTCAATCTTCTGAAAGAAATGCATGGTGGTTTACGTATATTAAAGTGAATGGGAGGGGAGCAGATGGATGAATTTGAACGGTTATTTAACGAGCATTTTCATTCCGTCTATCACTACGTCTATTATATGTTGGGGAACAAGACAGACACAGAAGATGTAACCCAAGAAATCTTTATGAAGATCGCCAAAAGCTATGAACAATTTCACGAAGTGAGCGCATTAAAGGCGTGGATCTATACGATTGCCAGACGAACCGTGATCGACTTTCTCAGAAAGAGAAAAACAAAGAAATTCCTTACCTTCTGGAAGAATCATCTGCCCGATGAGCTTGATGTAGCTGATGAAAGCAAAGTGATTCCCGAAGAGCGATACATACAGAAAGAAGAGTGCCAGAGAATTTATGATCTTGTAAATCAATTGCCGGAGAAAATGCGCACCGTTATCTATCTCCGTTACATACAAGGTATTCCTGTTCAAGAAGTTGCGGCAATGCTCGATATGACCCCCAACAACGTAAGCGTAATTCAGAACCGGGCATTAGCCAAATTAAGAAATATGGTAGACTCAAAATCCTGGATATTGGAGGAGATTAAATGAGTCAAGAGAACTTGGAGAAAAAGATCATCGATGAGCTTAAACGATTCTCTGCGCCAGAACCGGATCCGATGTTTGAGCGGAGACTGCGGGAGCAATTCTTAAGAAAGATCGAGTACAAACATCGCAGCCGCAACTTGCTGCAGGTGGCCAAATGGATCAGTTCTGCTGCTGCCCTGATCGCAATTGCAATTCTCCTCTATAAGAGCGATCTGGTTGGCTCTGATCATAAGCTTTCCTCGGACCATAACATGCTCTCTGAAGAAAGCATGGATAAAGAGGCTACAATCAATGTAATGCAGCAAGAGACGGAAAATAAACTGGAAGTCTCTGAGATTGTAAAAGTGGTTCAGCCTCCAATAAAGAAGATAACCGAGCAGAACCTTGATTTTTCCAAGTTGGAAGAAGGAGCCTACTTCAGTCCCAATAATGGCGTTTGGCGTTTCTTCCGGGATTCCGGTTATAAAAAGCTTTATGCCGCTTCCTCCGAGAATCAGGGGATCTTGCTCTACGAAAGCAAAGATTACGAGATTCTTACCCCTCACATCTATCCATATCCCAGTCAACCCAATCAATACCTGGTCTGGTTTGATGAACAGGGCACCAACAAGAGCATTCACCATCTGTTGGTTGTGCGGGAGGACGGGGATTATCGGGAGATCACGGGAATCCCGCAGCAGGGCTTCGGCGGGTACCAACTCAAGTGGTCTCCATCAGGGGAAAAGGCGATATTGGCGATAGAAAACTATGAGTACAGCCAATTTTCAATAGGCATCATTGACGATCAAAACTTTGCATACCAGCAGCTATTCGGAGAGATTACCAAGGAATCAACCAACCCGGAAAGCATGATTGGTTCCGCAAATCTCCTGATCGCAAATTGGGAGAACGATTCATCCCTCTTTCTGTATAACCAAGGAAACAAAAGCTTGCTCCGCATTAACCTCAAAAAATCAAGCATTCCTGAGGAGCGGCCCCTTGATGCCAAGATCAACGATACCATTCATGTGCAAGATATCTTGCCCTTGCCGGATGTGCAGTCATTTCTTTTTCTAACCGGACAGAAAAGGCTGGATGTTGGATTTAATGATACCAAACGCCTTTACCTTTTCAATCTGAAGAACGATACCTTTCTGCCGATTGACCCGCAAAGCAAATACCGGAAGTTTAAAAATGAACAGAATTATCTGGGCCTCGCAGAGAAGAGCCAGTTGATTCTCGGAGAGATCATTGAGACTACGGAGCGAATCTTTCAGCTCCGCCAAATCGATCCTGCCACGATCCAGGAGACAGGCAGTTTTACCAAAGCGTTTGCCCAATCCCTATCGGTGCAGAGTGCGGAGATTTCTCCCGACAAATCGATGGCAGCAGTGGCCCTCTTATGCGAAGAGTACAATACCTCCGGAGAATTTGTTCGCTCCTTCACTCAACTTCTGGTTGTGGATCTGAACAGTTTCAACAGCATTTATGAAAAAGAGTTCCCTACGGTTGAGCAGCTAACATGGAGCGATCATGAAACTTTAAAATACGGAGAAGAAGAGATTAAATTAAAAGATTAAAATAAAGAAACTCGGTGATTGCCGAGCCTTTAGTGAAGACAGAGCTGTGGTTTATTTACCAAACTAAACGCCCTCCTGATGATTAGAGGGCGTTTTCCTTTTATTCCTTTTAATCCAGACTGAAGCTTTTAATGATCTCCTTTACCTCTCCGACCATTCTGCCGTATTCCTCCGCTTCGGCTCCGCTGTAAGGTGAATCTAAGGGCAGCAGATAGGCGTAAACGGTCTCACCCTGGATCAGTATCTCGTGCAATTGTTGGTTCTCTTTCGCCTTCTCCCATTCCGACTCCGGATAGATCAAGATCGTAAAGATCGGCGCTTTCATGTCCGTTTGCGAGTTATACAGAAATTCTGTTTTTTCCTCTGTTTCCTCTACTGCATATTTTCCTTCCCAGCTTTTTGGTAGATCGATCGAATATCCCGTAAACTGGTTGACATAGGCAATCGATTCCTCTGCGGCAGGATTGCTCACATCCTCGCTGCTTCCATCTCTATTCTTATCCTCGCGATCCGGATCCTCTTCACCGACTCCGGTTTGGTCCGGATCAGCGGATGTTGCTTCCTGTTGCTGATTCTTCCCATCCCCTTCACTAACTGGAGCATCCTTGCCTTTGCATCCGGCTAGTGAGAAGGTTAAAACCAAAAGAAAGATCATCAGATAGATTTTCTTCATTCGCTTCACAGCTCCCAACTCATTCCTCTACTCTCTTTCTTTCCATCTTATCGTAATAATAAACGATAAAAAGAGGAAAAAGTTACAGCTGCCCTGACTTATATCCATTTAATTTTGAATTTTCTTCCTCCGCGTATGAAATTCAACAAGGGAAGATCCTTCTCGATGATCCTTCCAATTACATTTACCTTTTCATCGGCAGGCAGGTTTCGTTTTGTGATTTGAATCTCTCCTTGATAACGACCATATCTTTCATTATCAATCGTAATGCTGCCGACAGGTCGGTCGATGGTGTTGTAGGGATGGACTGGACGTGTGCCAATCAACCCGTATTCCCGCGATTCCATGGATCGAATGCAATCCCGGGCAGAATCCCACCGATTGGTTTGAATCATTTCCAGCGTCTCTATCCAATTTTGTTCGGCAACAGCGGGTTTTGCACGTAAAAGATAGATGCCCTCTTGATAGGATGAAAACTGCTCCAATGTGTCGCTGCTTAGTTCCAAATCTCCTACCAACACCTTATCCACTAGGCAGGTTTCCACTAAATCAATATAGGCGGAAAATGGAGAGTATACCCGATGATCCTCCAATGTGGGCAGCCCTTGATAAAGGGGACCGCGCAGTTTGCCGTCACCAGGAATAAACGCCATTACGGTCAGCCCTTCATTTTTAAGCCAATGGTTGATGTTAATAAACTCATCTCTATCAAGTCCGGTCTCCGGACGGGGATAGAAATTATGCCAAGCTTCAACCGATTCAAGGCGAAGGCCGGCTTTTTTCAAGCGATCTAATCCTTCTCTCGTCAAGGTGCTTGCATTTAACGCGATTTTCATCTTCGTTGACAGGGCTGCGATCGTTTTTTCCTCAACCCCATAATCAATTCTTAAACCTGTCAATCCCCATTCAAGCAGACCTTCAGCATTTTCCCATGTAAATCCAAGATGTCCAAGAGATTTGGGAGAAATATCGGCCATCAACTGCATCTCATATTTTTTCGCATAGGCCCCCAGTTCCTGCAGCCGCTCTTTGTATAACGAAGGATTATCCTCAGGAATATGCAGAGAGGTAAATATGGATGTGAATCCAATTTGATGAGCTTTTTGAATATAGGACTCAAACTGATGAATGGACGCGTTGGATAGATAAACGGAAATGCCAAGCATGGAATCATCACCTTTCTAAATGAGAAAAAGGGGATATCCCCTTTTTCTCATTAAATATTATTTGCCATCTCTTCTTTAAACCCGAACAGGTAAGTGAAGATGAATCCGAATGTATAAGAAATAACAAGACCGATAAAGTAAATCAGATATTTGTTATCAACAATTAATGGAATCAGGGAGATCCCTGAAACTCCGATACCCCCTGCAGCGGTATGCATCACTGCCTGGAAGGCACCCCCGACAGATGCACCTAGACAAGCGGTAATGAACGGACGTCCCAACGGCAAAGTTACCCCGTACAGGAGAGGTTCACCGATTCCCAAAAATCCAACAGGCAAAGCCCCTTTGATAATATTGCGCAGCTGTTTGTTTCTTGTTTTCACAAAGATGGCGATAGCCGCACCTACCTGGCCTGCTCCTGCCATGGCAAGAATTGGGAGCAATGCGGTGCTGCCAAAAGTATTGATAAGTTCCATATGAATCGGCGTCAGGCCATGATGCAACCCGACCATTACAAGCGGGAGGAAGAAACCTGCAAGCAAGGCTCCAGCAACAACTCCCCCTACATCCAAGATCGCTTTAATTCCGGATGTTATGCCTTCAGACAATAATCCTGCAACTGGTACAACCGCATAAAGTGATAAAATACCTACTATTAATACCGTAATTAATGGAGTAAAAATAATATCAACAGAACTGATCATCACTTTTCGTACTTGTTTTTCTACAAACGTCATGAGCCATGCAGCGAAAATAACGCCAAATAATCCGCCTCGTCCCGGGACAAGCGCCTCCCCGTAAATCGTAATGTCAGCAAGCGCAGGATTAAACAGGAATGCTCCCGCAATCGCCCCAAGTACCGGCGTTCCGCCAAATTCTTTCGCCGTATTCCAACCTACCAAAATAGCGAGATATGTAAATATTCCGCTTCCCAATAAGAGAAGAATTTTCATCCATGTGGTGGTTGCGTCAACTCCGGCGTTTTTGGCAAAGTTTGCCGCGCCATTGATAATTCCTGATGCGACAAGACCGGGAATAAGCGGGATAAAGATATTGCCTATCTTGCGCAAAAATGCTTTAACAGGTGTTTTATTTTTTTCTTTTATGCTCGCCTGTCTGATTGCCGCTTTTTCACTAAATGTAAGATCGTCTGCATCAGGCGCGGCGACTTCCCCGATGGCGAGACCGGTCTGATTGCTGATTTCGGCAGCAACCTTGTTTACGGTTCCTGGCCCAACGACAATTTGCAATGTTTCGTCCGCAATCACGCCCATCACGCCATCCACTTTTTTCAGGGCTTCCAGGTTTGCTTTGCCCTCATCTTTTAGCTCAAGGCGGACGCGCGTCATACAGTGGCTGAGCTTGCGGATATTCTCTTTGCCACCGACGTTTGCCAAGATGTCATGAGCTAAACGTGCTTCCTTTTTCATTTCAATCCCCCATTTTATGCTGATTTATAAAGCTAAGCGGACGAATCCGTCCGTTGCTTCCAACGTTGTTGCCGCTTCATCATGAGATCATTGCGGTGAAAGACTATTCGTTTCCATGTTGATGGTTCAGAATCGCTTTGCGTACAAACCCTTCTGACTCACTCAGCAATTCCTGTGCTTTCTCCACCGTTGTTCCTGTCTTAATCATCACGATGGCGGTCTTCACATGATAGTTGCATCTCTTAAGAACGGTTTCAGCTTCCTGGGCAGAGACCCCTGTGGCCGTAACCACCATTCGTATCGCCCTATTTTGCAGTTTTATATTGGTCGCTTGCATATCGACCATCAGATTCTGGTAGGCTTTACCTAGGCGAATCATGCTTGCCGTACTGATCATGTTCAGAATCATTTTCTGCGCTGTACCCGCTTTCAAACGCGTAGAGCCGACGAGGACTTCCGGCCCTACCTCCACCTCGATGGCCACTTGCGCATATCTGCTCATTTCGGCCGATTGATTGCAGGATATGGAGACGGTAGCAGCGCCAACCTCATTGGCATATTGCAGCGCCCCAATGCAGTATGGAGTGCGACCGCTGGCACTGATGGCCACGACGATATCTTCCGGTTTCAGCTCTGCCTTGATCAGATCCTCTTTGCCAAGATCAGGGTGATCCTCGGCCCCTTCAACCGCTTTCAAGAATGCTCGCTCCCCGCCAGCCATCGTAAACGTAACCAGATGAGGAGGGGTTCCGAAAGTCGGCGGACATTCTGATGCATCCAATACTCCCAGTCGTCCGCTTGTTCCCGCGCCCACATAGATTAAGCGCCCATTCCTCTTTAATTGCGCAACCGTAAGATCGATCGCTTTTGCGATTTGTGGCAGCGCCTGTTCAACTGCACCTGCCACTTTTGCATCTTCCTCATTCATCAGGCGAATAATCGAAAGACTATCCAAGGTATCAATCTCAAGCGTGTTCGTGTTTATCTGTTCGGTGGTAAGTCGAGATAGATTCGCACTCATTCTTCAAGCTCCTCTTCTATTCTTTTTAACGCAGCGCCAGAGAACAAACCTATACCATCCGCCTAACGCTGCAAATCTACCGTAAGTTTATAGCGATCTCCTCTGTAAATCGATTTGGCAAGTTCAACAGGTTGATTCAAGATGTCGAAGGTTGTCCGTTCAGTCAACAAGATGGGCATCGTTCTTGGAATATGAAGGATCTCTGCCTCTTCCGGCTGCGGGATGCCTACTTCGATCGTCTGCCGGGCGTGACTGATATGGACACCGTAAGACATTTCCAGCCATTTATAGAGAGAGATTTGGTTAAAGTCTTGCTCAGCAGCCGACGGAAAACGCGAAAGCGGAATGTGGGATTGCTCAATCGCCATTGGCCGTTCATCCGCTAACCGAACGCGTTTGATTCTGATGATCGGATCGCCCTCTGGAACATTAAGCTCCTGCGCCAATTTCAGATCGGCCGGAATGGTGGCCCGATCCAGAACAATGGCGCCGGGCGTCATCCCTCTTGCACGCATATCTTCACTAAAGCTGGTTAAGCGCAATAGTCCCTGACTGATCTTAGGCTCGGCCACAAAAGTGCCCTTCCCTTGCTCCCGAACCAATCGCCCTTCATTCACCAGCTCAATGAGCGCCTGTCTTACCGTCATTCGGCTAATTCCATAGATTTCGCTCATCTCTCGTTCTGAAGGAAGCAGATCGCCCGGTTTCCATTCGCCATTCTCAATCTGTTGAATCAGATACTGTTTTAATTGAAAATATAAGGGAATCGGAATACTCTTATTCAATTGTATGGGTTTCATCTCTCATCCTCCCAAAATCTCCGTCTGTTACTGCATGGCATCCAAGTTCTTTGCTACCATTCCAACGAGGCATATCTGCTTGATGAAAGCGAAATCGCTATTTCCGGTTAAAATAAGCGGTTTTGGTCCGATCAGGCGGCTTAGGTGAAATCGCTTACACATTATTGTAAATGCAACTCTGCTATATTCTATCAAAACAACAAAGCCAAGATTGCCGCATATATTTTGGTCAAGAGGTATAGACCACTATAGGATTATACTATATGATTAGATTAGAAGATTCAAGATCAACTTTTGCAAATTTTTAAAATCAAACTGCTATAGAAGTAGATTTTATACAAGGGAAGTGAGCAACTTGCTGGATAACTCGATCCGACGCGAACTCCAAGCGATTGTCGGCCAATCATATTTTATGGATCACCCAGAAGCGTTGGTCAGCTATTCTTATGACGCTACGCCCATGTATCAAGCAATGCCTGATGCCGTAATCATGCCTGCCAATACAGAAGAGGTAAGCGCGATCATGAAAGTGGCCAACGCCCACCGCATTCCCATCGTCCCCAGAGGCGCGGGAAGCAATCTCTCAGCCGGCACGGTTCCGGTTGAAGGCGGCATTGTGATCGTGATGACGCGGATGAATCAGCTTCTGGAGATTGATCAGGAGAACCTTACGAGCACCTTTCAACCCGGAATCGTCACCAAAACTCTCCATCAGCAAGTAGAGAGCTTGGGCCTCTTCTACCCTCCCGACCCCGGCAGCATGGTGGTCTCCACATTGGGAGGAAATATCGCCGAATGCGCGGGAGGATTGCGCGGGTTAAAATATGGAACCACCAAAGATTATGTGATCGGACTGGAGGCGGTGTTGCCCTCCGGGGAGATCATACGTACCGGCGGGAAACTGACGAAAGATGTGGCCGGTTATGATTTGACCAAGCTCCTGGTCGGCTCAGAAGGCACCTTGGCATTGGTGACGGAAGCAACTGTAAAGCTTTTGCCCTATCCCGAAAGCAAGCGGACCATGCTTGCCCTCTTTACCGATCTGAATCAGGCGGCACGCGCGGTCTCCAGGATTATCGCCGCGCGAATTATCCCCTCTACCCTGGAATTTCTGGATAATCCCACGATTCGCGTAGTTGAAGATTATGCCAGAATCGGTCTGCCTGTCGACATGGCGGCCATTCTCCTGATTGAGCAGGATGGACCCGAAATGGTAGTTGAGCGGGATATCGAACAGATTGCCGCCATCTGCAGGGCAGAGCGAGCGGCTGAGGTCCGCGTGGCACAGTCAGCAGCAGAAGGGGAACAACTGATGACCGCCCGGCGCAGTGCCTTATCTGCATTGGCAAGGCTGCGACCCACCACCATCCTGGAGGATGCCACAGTTCCCCGTTCGCAGATCGCCGCGATGGTGGAAGAGATTAATCGCATTGCCAACAAATATGGCCTGCAAATCTGCACATTCGGCCACGCAGGGGATGGCAACCTTCACCCGACTTGCATGACCGATGCCCGGGACAAGGAAGAGATCCATCGTGTGGAGATGGCATTTGAGGAGATCTTTGCCGCTGCCATCCGTCTTGGCGGAACGATTACAGGCGAGCATGGCGTAGGCATGACGAAAGCGCCTTACCTTGAATGGAAGGTGGGCAAAGCAGGCATTGAAGTGATGAAGGGAATCAAACGGGCATTTGATCCCCATAACATCATGAATCCCGGGAAAATCTTTGCCAAAGTTTCACGAAACAGGGTGGTGGTGGATCAATGTTCGCACCTCAGTCAGAATTAACAACCCAAAGAGCAACAGCGGTCTCATCCGCAAATCCGCTTGCCGATAAGCTTAAAATCAACCTGGATTATGATGAGCTGATGAATTGCATGCGCTGCGGTTTCTGTCTTCCCGCTTGTCCAACCTATCGGGAGACCGGACTTGAGGCCGCCTCCCCCAGAGGCAGGATCGCCCTGATGAAAGCGGTGACCGACGGGTTGATGGAGCCTGATCAAGCATTTGCCGATCAGCTCAATCTTTGTCTGGGCTGCCGTGCCTGTGAACCGGCCTGCCCGTCGGGTGTGAAATATGGACATCTGTTGGAACAGGCAAGAGACTCCATCGAAGACCATGCACGGCATCCCTGGTGGATACGCATGATTCGCACAGCAGCCTTCCGTTATCTCTTTCCCAAACAGAAGCGGATCTACCGATTGGGGAAATTGCTTGCTTTCTATCAACGTTCCGGCATTCGCTGGCTGGCACGGAAGACCGGCATTCTGCGCATACTTCCGAAGCAGATGAGAGAGATGGAGATGATCCTTCCCGCCGCGACTGGAAAAGGACTGACCAAGCGGTTAGGCACCCATATTCCCGCCCAAGGCAAAACGGTGGCCAAGGTAGGCATGTTCCGCGGATGCATCATGGATATTCTCTTTCAGGAAACCAATCGCAAGACGGTTGAACTGCTTACTGCCAGCGGGTGTGAAGTGTACATACCGGAAGAACAGAACTGCTGCGGAGCGCTTCATGCGCACAGCGGGGAACAGGAGCTGGCACGTGAGTTGGCGCGCAACAATATCAGAGCTTTTCGCGCAGCCAACGTCGACTTTATTGTCGTCAATGCAGGAGGATGCGGGGCCTTATTAAAGGAATATGACCATCTCTTAAAAGAGGATACGGAGTGGCAAGAGGATGCACGGTGGTTTGCCTCCCGCGTGAAAGATATCAGTGAGATTCTGGTTGATTTGGGCAATCCGATCGAATATCAATCATTGAACAAACGCGTCACGTATCAGGATTCCTGCCATTTGCGAAATGTGATGAAGGTGAACAGCCAGCCGCGGAAATTGCTTCGCTCCATTCCCAATGCAGAGTATGTGGAGTTGTTTGAAGCTGATCGATGCTGCGGATCAGCCGGAATCTACAACCTTGTTCAACCCGAAATGTCTGCCAATATCCTAAACGAGAAGATGGAAAACGTGAAAAAGACGAAGGCAGATATACTGGTTACGGCAAACCCCGGATGTTTATTGCAAATGAAGCTGGGCATCTATCAGGCGGGGTTGCAAGACCAGATGAAGGCGGTCCATATCGTTGACCTTTTAGCAGAGGCGAAAAAGAGTTCCTAATATCAAAGAGGTAACCACACAAAAGCGTGATTACCTCTTTTTCGCGTCACTCTACCGTATTGCCTCTTCGCTCTCGACATCAAAGAAATGAATCTTGTCCGGATCCATATAAAGCGTAATCTGATCATGAGTGGAGGGAGATAGACGCGCATCTACGCGCGCAACAATCTCCGTTCCGTCAGAGGCTTCAAGATAGAGATACTTTTCCGAACCCATATTCTCAACTACCTGAATCGTTGCTGTAAAAGAGATATGTGACTGATCGCTATCTGAGCGGATGTCCTGCGGACGAATGCCAAGTACCACATTCTGTCCTGCATAGCCTTTCTCTTTAAGGAGATTTGCTTTTTGTGCAGGCACTCCAATCTTCATCGCGTCGGAAAGGAAGAATAATGTTCCATCCTCGTCAATGATCTTCCCTTTAATGAAATTCATCGCAGGAGAGCCTATAAATCCGGCTACAAACATGTTGCTGGGATGATGGTAGATTTCATCCGGCGAGCCGTTTTGTTGGATCACGCCGTTTTTCATCACGACAATGCGGTCTCCCATGGTCATCGCTTCCGTTTGGTCATGCGTCACATAGATAAAGGTGGTTTGCAAGCGTTCATGAAGCTTGCTAATCTCCGCACGCATCTGTACGCGCAACTTCGCATCCAGATTGGAGAGAGGCTCATCCATCAAGAAGACCTGCGGTTCTCTCACAATCGCGCGTCCCAAGGCCACACGTTGACGCTGACCGCCTGAGAGATCCTTCGGCTTCCGGTCAAGCAAATGCTCTATATCCAGGATCTTGGCCGCTTCATGAACCCGTTTTTTAATCTCATCTTTCTTGAACTTCCGCAGCTTCAATCCAAATGACATGTTTTCAAATACATTCATATGAGGATAGAGGGCATAGTTTTGAAATACCATCGCAATATCACGATCTTTGGGAGGCACATGTGTAACCAAGCGGTCACCGATATACAATTCCCCGGCACTAATCTCTTCTAAACCGGCGATCATTCTTAACGTAGTCGATTTCCCGCAACCGGAAGGTCCCACCAGAACTACAAACTCGCGGTCATGAATTTCGAGATTAAGATCTTTAATCGCCTCAAAACCATTGGGATATCTTTTCGTGATATTTATCAACTTTACTCCAGCCATCGCTTCTCCTCCATAGCCTATTTATCCTTTTATTCTTTTAGCATAATCTTTTGAGATCAAGATGCCTATGGTCAGAGTAAACAAAAAATCTGGTGATTCTTTAGTCAAGTTGTCCAAACTCTTCTTTTTGCAAAAGCAACAGTACCATCTGTAAGGAGACGGCATCTTTAAAAGATCTGGGATCGAAACCTGTCTCTTCGGCAATTCGATCCAATCTGTAGATGAGTGTATTGCGGTGAATATAAAGCTCTTTCGATGCCAATGAGATATTCAAGTTGGAGCGAAAGAAGACCATTAAGGTATTGACCCATTCCTGCTGTTTGAAAAGAGCAAGCGAGCCGATGCGCTGATAGATCGACAGCAAGCGCTGTCGTTCTTGATCGGGAAGCTGATGCACCAATTGTTCCAATAGTCTGTGCCATGGCGCGGTTGGTTCATGAATAGGCATAGACCATGCGGAAATCTGCTGATTCATGATCAGATCCCGGACACGTTCAAGCAATTCATCAGCAGAGCTAATATTGGCATGGTAATGAATCTGTACAGGCATGGAAAACTCGTTTTGGCAGAAATCATTAAGCCCGGAAATCCATGCTGACAAATCGCCTTCCAAATACTCAGACTCCAAACCGGCAATTGAAACCAGACAGAATAGAAAGGAAGGCGTTAGTCTGAGATAAAGCGTTTGCGGCGGCAGATAGGATGCCAATAGTTCCTTAAGAGCTTGGAGCTGCGCTGAAGAACTTGCACCTGAAAGCGTAAAGCCCAACGGCAGCCACTGCTGGCCCCAATCCAATTGAGAGCGGAGCTTCTCCGGCATCGATGCGGGGGTAGTTTGCTCCAGATTATCGATCATCCAGGTGGCTAACAGCTCTTCAAACGGCACCGACAGCCGCTCGCGGTCCTGATCGCGCCACAGACTGGCAAGCTGATGGAGAAGAATTCGTTCACGGTTGGACAACTCGGTTTCAATCACGACTCCCCATTGCCTGCCCAGATCTGTTCCCAGAGGAAGATAATTCTGCGGGAACTGATCTCCTGTTTGCCGCTCAATAACTTGCAGTTTGCAGCCCAACGCATGTTCAATCATCTCTTTCCTCTTTTCGATCACGTCCTTATCCATTCCCCCGCCTCCTTTCAACACTACGTGGTTTCTCGTATGGAACCTTTTGTGGTCCAATCGTTCTTCATAAAAATTAAGAAAACCCACCCGGCTTAAGCTATCGCTGCGCCAGGCGGGTGATGCCATGGAAGTAAATGACCGCCCTTGAGCTGACTACTCTACGGTCATTTCATAACTATCTTTGAGCCGACACCCTTTTGGGGTAGTCTATTGTACCGACCGTTGGTGTTCCAGCACCTTCGGTCTTTTTCATTATACACATTTATTTACCTATACTATACAATAATTCATTCTTTTTGAGAAGAGATACATATGATCAGCAGCGCAGATTCTGAATCTATTTTATTGAAATCGAAATAGATAATTGACGTCCATCGAATCTTATATTACGATCAAAATAGAAATCATATTTTGATATAAATAGAATTTAATGAAGGCGGTACAAAGATGAAACAGATCATGCATAACGTATGGGTGGGCTCATCTCCGGTATGTGAATTGCTCGGTTCCATGTTTCTCGCTCAATCGTACGAAAAGCTCCTTCCCACCAATCCAAGAGATGAACTCTACTTCCCTGCAGAACTGCATAAGTGGGTAGAGAATACGAGGAGAGCGATGTCCGATCAAGTAAAAAAGGAGATGGAGATTTACTTCAATTATGAGAGCTATCTCGGATTGGGGCTGTTTCAATTGATCTGGCAGACCCGAACCTATCATGCGATTCCAGCGTTTCTGAAGATGCTGGAACAGCTCCCCGCCCGTGAGCTCCTGCAACAATTTATTCAGACAGGCTATAATCAGGGCTCACCGGATATCTCTGACCCCGCGGAAGTCATCCGGTTCATCAAGCAGAAATCGCTTCCTGAAGTGGAGAAATGGAAACTGCTCTATCTCTATGCGGATGCGGAAAATACGAAAAAGAACTTTATTCATTTATTGCATCACTTTTACCATCATCATTTTCCTCAGGATCAATCTAGGATTTTGGAACTGCAATCCGAACATATGAGAGAGCTGGAAGAGGAATTAAAAGAGAATGCCAAAGAAAAGTTGGATCGATTGCTTAGCCACCATTATGCCATGCTGGAAGGGGAAAGTCAGATTATCCTTTTTCCCACTTACTTTGGCGCAACCCATTCCTCTACCTCATATTTCACAAAACAAAAGCTATTTATTTATATGTATGGGATCGGTTATGCACAGATGGCTTTACACCAAGCCATGAATGAAGAGAGACTGATTGAAGCCTTCAAAGCGCTGTCCGATGAGACGAGAATTAAGATCATCAAGATCTTGAACTCTACTCCCTGCTATGGATATGAATTGGCGCAAGCACTCCAACTCTCCAACTCTACCATCTCCCATCATCTGGCGCAGTTATCTTCTTTTGGATTTATTAAAGCGCGGAAAGAGGAAAACAAAAACTATTATGAAGTAAACAAAGAATTGATTCACAGCATGATGGGAAAAATGGCCGATTTTCTTACGGGTTAAATCGGTTCTCAGTCATTCAAGGAGGGATGGGAACAACATGCTCAAACAGATTTATTCCTACTGCATGCAAGGAGATGTAGAAAAAGCCTATCGGCACATCCTCAGCATGCCCAATTCCAGAACGGCGCAAGCCCTTGCGCAGAAATATTACAACCGCTTCTACAAGGATCGGCCCATATTAAGAGTAAAGTCAAAAGATCCCTGGATTCGCAAGGTAATCCTATCCTACTATGAATACTTTATCGCCGTCTTGACCAAAAAGCTGCCTGCTCAATCAGCAGAAGCGCAGCTGCTGGAGAGGTTGACCGAACTTTTGCCTCATCAAAGCGAAGGGTTTGCCGATTTAGATCAGGCGGAAAGTGAATTGGAACAACAATTTCAACAAAAAGGCTACTACTTCCTCGGGGGAGTGACAGCTCCTTACCGCGGGCCTTATATATGGAAGAACATGGAGAAAAGAGTGTATCAAGTGGTTTTGCCCCACTCCACCCAAGAGGTGACGGTCTATCTTATGTCAGATTTTCTGCTGCACAGTTGGCTTCATTTTGCCACATTTGGCGCAAGAGCCACAGGCGGGTGGGCAAAAGAGGATGGCCTTTACTGCGTTTATGAACGTTACAAAAAAGGAGAAGAAGATCCCGATTTCCAAATTACTTTCCTTAAGCATGAAGCGCAGCATCTCAGCGATTATCAAAGATTCCCGAACTTAACCGGCAAAGATCTGGAATACCGTGCCAAACTGGTGGAACTGATCTATGACCCGTCTCCCAAACGATTAGGCAAGTTTATGCTGGACGCGAAAAACGATCCAGCATTGCCGCATCCCTACGCCTCTTACCTCTTGCTGAAAAATCTTTCCAAAAAGTTTTTTCAGATCGAAGACATGGAGAAGACGATAAGGTGGAAGAAGATTGAACCCATGCTCATCAGCGAAACAGCCAGGGAGCTGTATGATCAGCATACGGAGCAGCTGCTTGGCGCTCAACAGGGATCATGAAATTTTGTTGCCAACATAAGAACATATGCGCTATATTCAGCAAAGACAATAAAAATTAACCTAAAGTCAAGTAAATGTTCCGCCCTGAGACGGATGGAATCTCCAGCCGCTGATGGTATTCTCGAAACATCAAACAATATGAACTCAGGAGGAATATGGAGAACGTTTGAATCATGCTTCTTTTGGAGGGAAATTCGTGAAAATTTGGCGAGAGTGGATACACAACATCAGGGGATATAACCGCAACACGCGTTTGATACTAGTGACGGAACTCCTCTTCTCCATAGGGATTGGCATGTTTGCGATCATCTACAATCTTTATGTCCGTGCAGCAGGTCACCCTCAACTGGTGGTGGGAAATGTGGTGGCGATCAGCTCATTGGCCACTGCGATTGCACTCATCCCTGCCGGTATATTAAGCGATCGCTTTAGCCGCAGGAAGATGATTATCATCGGCGGGTTTACGACCATCATTACCTTAGCCCTGCGATCTATTATCGTAAATGAAACCGGGCTATTAACCACCGCGTTTATTGAAGGGCTATTTGTAGCATTGATTCATGTCTCCTTCATCCCTTTGCTCTCCGAGAACTCAACCGATGAACAGCGGGTGCACCTTTTCAGCCTGCTTTCCGCATTAAGCGTGGGAGCAAGTGTCATTGGCAATATTGGCGGCGGAGCTTTAACCGACTTATTGCAGAAAGCGGTTGGCTTCTCAGAATTGATCAGCTTGCGCATTACTTTGTTGGTCAGTACAGGAATTATCGCCTTAGCCATTATTCCCATGCTGATGATCAAGGAAAACAAGGCAGAGCGCAGGATAAAGAGCAGAAAAAAGAGCGTGAAGTTTAATCTGAAGGAATTCTATCGGAAGAATAAAACCTCTTTAAATCTTATCTTCCTGTTATCGATTGCGCAGTTATTTATCGGCTTTGGCGCAGGGCTGGTTATCCCTTATCTTAACCTCTACTTCTCTGACCGCTTTGAGGCTTCCAAATCGACCATTGGCCTCATCGTCTCATTGGGTCAAGCCGCTACAGCGGTTGCCATGTTCCTTGGTCCGATGATCGTCAAGCGTTATGGGGAAGTAAAATCGATCGTGTTGTTGCAGTTCGCTTCCATCCCGTTTTTACTGCTTACTGGATTAACACAGAACTTATGGCTTGCCTCCATCGGATATCTGTTGCGCCAAGCCTTAATGAATGCCGGCAATCCCATCATGATGTCTGTCATGATGTCGCGAGTGGATAATCACATGAGAGGGCTTGCAAACAGCATCGGAGGCATGATTCCCAATATCGGCTGGGCACTGATGGGACCCGTCAGCACATCGATCGTGCAGGCTAATGGCTCCTATTGGGGATATGTCTATGTATTTAGCATTACTGCTTTCCTCTATATTTGCGGCACCGTCTATTTCTATCTGGTCTTTGGAACAAAGAAAAGCGGGATTGCTCTAAGAGCGGAGAATAGACCCCTTTAAGGGATTCCCTAATGTGCATAATCTCCCGTGGGATAAGGTGATACGATCAGAAACAAAAAATGACCGCACCTGAGTTGACAGCTCTGCGGTCATTTTCCTTCCTAATTGCCCAGCGATCCCTATGGTCAGGGCTAACTCTCACTGTATTCGCTCAGAAATCTGCCCAACGCTTCGACCGCTTCATTTTCATCTGGCCCATTCGCCTTAAGCAAGATTTCGGTACCCTTTGCAACGGCTAGCGCCATTACCCCCATAATGCTTTTTGCCGCTGCAGTTTTGCCCTCTTTTTCAATCGTAATTTCGCTTTTGAACGAAGAAGCCAACTTTACAAATTGTGTAGCCGGCCTTGCATGCAGACCATGTTCTAAGTTTACTACGACTTTTTTTTCGATCATTGAGATACAACTCCTATCCTTCGATATTCCTTTTCTTAATCTTTAAGCTCCACTTTCATGATTGGGGAATTACCTATTGTAACGGGAGACTGGGACTCAACATCAAGTTTTTTAATCTTTTCCGAATTGGTGATCACGACCGGCGTAATCGTATGTGCCGCCCGCTCTTTGACCAATTCCAAAGAGAATTCGATAAGCAGATCCCCTGCTTTTACCTTGTCCCCGACTTTTACATGAGAAATAAATCCTTCGCCTTTCATGGCAACCGTTTCCAACCCAATATGAATCAAAATCTCCAATCCTTTTTCAGAATGAATGCCAATGGCATGCTTGGTCGGAAATAATTGTATCACTTCCCCATTGACGGGTGAAACCACTTTTCCCATTTCGGGAATAATAGCCACTCCCTCGCCAAGCATCTTCTCTGAAAAAGTTGGGTCTGGAACCTCCTCAATCGATACCAGTCTCCCTTGCAAGGGCGCAATTATCGTTTCTGCTTTAGCTTGCTTTGATCCAAACAGCTTCTTAAACATGATCTTCTCCTTTCTAGCGTAAAGCTGAGGATGCCATTCTCACATATGTATGACGCCTGCCTCGTATCGCAATCGAGTAGGTCATAATGTTTTCGGGGACAGCAATTCCAGTATAACCGGCATCACCGATATGATAAAGGTCTGCTCCTGCCATCTTGCTCATCAGTGCTATCTGGCGGATCGTACCTTCGTCTGCACCTTCCTGGCTGGTGCCAACCGTCAGCATGGCAAGCGCACCCTGTTGATGAATGAACTTCACCAATTGACGGGTAGAATCGAGAGTAATTCCAGGGAGAGTACCGGGTGCGGGCAGCAAGATCACATCGGCTCCTGCCTGAATAAAGCCAAGCAGTTCCTGAACATTTACGATTTCATCCCCACTCTCCCCTGCAACTCCTGCGCCATGCATCTTGCCGGCGAAAATCAACCCCTCCTCGCCAAAAACTTCCCGCGCCATCGCTATGGCTTTGGCAATCTCCGCATTGGAAACCCCGGTTTTAGGATTGCCCGTCAGACAGAGAAAATCAAAACCAAGTTCCTTCGCCCTCGTCAGCGTCTTTTCCGTTGCAGTTCTTCCCTCAGGGATCGCAATCAGCTCTTCGAGACGATTTGCACTTGGGTCGACCGGCTCCAGGTTGAGGCCGATCGGACGGCCAACCATCTCTTTCATATGATAAACTACCTTTGACGAATCCTCAATCTCAAGACCGAAGATAAAAGGATCAAATACATCGAACATATTGAGCAAGATGATATCGGCGCCAAACGCCGCCGCCAGCTCCACATTGGTCACGCTCGGATAGAGCGGAAAAAGTGAGCCGATCACTTCTGCTATAAGAGTTCTTCCCTCAGCGGCACGAATTGCAGCTTTTAAATCTTGTCCATTCATCTTCTTAAAATCAGAGGCTCGGCAATCCAAAATGCGTTTCATCTTTCATTTCCTCCTTACTTCTTTCCCTCACCTTTACTTTGACCCAATCGGTTCAAAATATAGGTGAAAGAAGTACATGAATAGCCAAGCAGGACTCTATAGGGAACCCCCTATAAAGTCCTGTCATGAGCAACCTCTCTTCTGCTTGGCTAAAATTATAATCTTTTCTTCATCTCATTGGCGATAAACTCCACATCTGTACCCACTACCACTTGAAGCTCCTTCTGGCTCAATTTAATTACTCCTTTGGAGCCCAATCTCTTCAGCGCATCTTCATCCACACGATTCATGTCGTTTACGCCAAGACGCAGGCGGGTAATACAGTTATCCAGTGAAGCGATATTCTCTTTGCCGCCTAACGCTTGGAGATATTCGCTTGCCAGGCGTTCGTACTTTTCTGCGCCTGCCTCTTGCCCCAGACTATCCTCCTCATCATCGGTACGTCCCGGAGTTTTGAGGTTTAATTTAACAATCAGGAAGTAGAAGACGACAAAGTAGATCACCGCATAGATGAGGCCAATGCCCAACAGGAGCCATGGATGCTTGGTATTCTCTTTGGTCAGGTTGAGGAAAAAGTCAAATGCGCCAGCCGAAAATGTAAATCCTTGATGAATATCCAATAGCTGCGCGACAGCGAGCGAAATTCCCGTCAATACTGCATGTACCACATAAAGGAGCGGAGATAGGAACATGAAGGCAAATTCAACAGGTTCGGTAATCCCCGTCAAAAAGGCAGTAAGCGCAACGCTGACCATTAATCCGCCCACTGCTTTGCGGTGCTCCTTCTTCGCAGCCGCCACCATCGCAAAGGCTGCGGCCGGCAGACCAAACATCATCACAGGGAAGAAACCGGCCATAAAGAAACCTGCGGATGGATCCCCGGCGAAGAAGCGCCATAGATCACCCGATACCACTTCACCTGTTGCCGATTGATAGCTGCCGTTAACGAACCAGAAGAAGCTGTTAAGCACATGGTGCAATCCAAGCGGAATCAGCAGACGGTTGAAGAAGCCGAACAGACCGGTACCAATTGCGCCAAGGTCTACAATAAATTTGGCAAAATAGTCAAGAGCATCTTGAACATAAGGCCAGACGAATCCAAAGATCAGAGCAAGTACGATCATCACAAATGAAGTCATAATCGGCACGAAACGTCTGCCGCCGAAGAATCCCAGCCAGTCGGGCAGCTTGGTCTCATGGAAGCGGTTATAGATAAGACCCGCAATCACACCGGCTAAAATCCCGCCCAAGACCGACATGTCATTGTCTGCATTGATCGCTTTCGCCCCTTCCGTAAGGACAAAATAGCCGATAGCACCGGCCAGTCCGGCTGCACCGTTGTTATCCTTGGCAAACCCAACCGCAATCCCGATCGCAAAAATCAACGCAAGGTGGCCAAATACTGCGTTTCCCGCAGCAGCAATAAACGGAATATCCAATAAGTCCTCTTGCCCTAAACGGAGCAGCAGACCCGCCACAGGAAGTGCAGCAACCGGGAGCATAAACGACTTCCCTAGTCTTTGCAAAAAACCTAACATCATACCCTCTCCTTTTCTTTTCATTGATATATTAGAAAAGCTTCTAACGAGGCGATGTTGCGAAAATATATAATCATGACGGGTTACTCTTAGCCTCAATTTTGAAGCTATTTCTACGAGGTTACTCTCCGTTCATAGATGATCGGGAAGACGGAAACGCTTTCAAAATCCCTCTCCCCTGGCCATACCTATATTTTCTCTAATTAGACGATGAATACCTTCTTTTCTTTTACCCTCGATAATGCCTCTGAATCTGCGATAATCGTCACATTGGGATGTGTCTGCAAGATTGAGGCCGGGATCTGTTCATCAACGGGCTCTGTAAAAAGCTTATAAAGAATCTCCGCTTTTTTAATCCCTCCTGCAAGCAGGAGAATCTCGCGGCTTCTCATGATGGTCTCTATTCCCATCGTGATCGCATGCGTCGGTACCTCTTCCGGGTTTGAGAAGAAGCGCGCATTGGCACTTCGGGTCGACTCGGTCAATTTAACCAGATGCGTGCGGGAAGAAAAAGAGGTTCCGGGTTCATTAAAACCAATATGGCCATTTATGCCAATCCCTAATAGCTGTAGATCAACTCCGCCCAATCGTTCAATCAGCTCTTCATAACGGCGGCATTCTTCTGCCAAATCGGCCGCCATTCCATTGGGAATATGGGTATGTTCTGAAGGAATATCGATATGATTAAAGAGATTCTCTTGCATATAGAATCGATAGCTGTTGGGATGAGCGGCAGAGAGTCCGACATATTCATCCAGATTTACCGTATATACATGATGAAAGCTTACTTTCTTATTCCTATATGCTTCTACGAGAGATCGATAGGTGCCGATCGGCGTACCTCCCGTTGCCAGACCCAGCGTGCAGCTCTTCATGCCGTTGACATAATCCAGGATATGCGCTGCAGCGCGCTCACTCATCTCTCTGTAATCTTTTACCTCGATCACTCTCATATCATGTGCTCCTATTCATGTTGCTATAAGCAAGATTCCCTCTGCACAGCGTAAGAACCACTTCATACTCTTGATCCAGCACAACAAGATCGGCATCCTTTCCCACCGCAATGCTTCCTTTGCGATGGTAAAGTTTTAGTTCTTTTGCGGGGTTGATGCTGGTCATGAAAATCACATCTTCTAACTTACACTTTGCAAAACGGATCATATTATGCATGGCATCCTTCATCTTAAGTATGCTGCCCGCCAGCGTGCCATCTGCAAGGGTTGCACGATCACCGTTTACCGTTACCTGTTGTCCGCCCAAATCATAGAGGCCATTACCCAAACATTTGGCGCGCATGGCGTCGGTAACCAGGAGGAGCTCGTCCCTTCCCTTATGATCATAGACCAGTTTCACCATATGCGGATCAATATGAATCCCATCTACGATCATCTCCGCAAGCAATTCGCGATGAAGCAGTGCAGCTCCCGCCACCCCTGGTTCCCGATGATGCAGCCCCCTCATTCCATTGAAAAGATGAGTCACGTGCGAGATACCTGCCTCAATTCCTTTCACCACTTCGTCATAGAGCGCGTCTGAATGCCCGATCGAAGCAATGACACCATTCTCCTCCAGATAACGGGTAAGCGCCAATCCCCCTTCCCGCTCCGGAGCTAATGTAACCAGACGTATATGACCGCCTGCAATCTCCTGCCATCGTTGAAAAAGCTCGATATCGGGCTCAAGGATTGCATGCAGCGGCTGTGCTCCTGCCCGTTTGGGCGAGATAAACGGCCCTTCCAGATGAATTCCCAGGATCTCAGCATAACCTGTGCCGTTTACCTGATCGATATGGGCAGCTACATTATATAAGGCTTGTTCGATCGCCTTTCGATCTTGTGTAATGGTGGTAGCCAAAAAACTGGTTGTCCCTTCTTTGGGAAGGGTGGACGCCATGGTACGGAGCGCATCTTCCGTTCCGTCCATCGTATCTGCACCTGCTACGCCATGAATATGGAGATCGATCATGCCGGGAATACAACTGTATCCCATGCCCTGAAAATCCATCACTTCCATTTGGCGCAGATCGAAATCGAGATGGTCCATCTCGCCAATTGCCATGATTTTATCTCGCTGAATGGCAATATAGCCATTTTCGATTGTGCTCTCTTCGGTATAGATTTTTAGATTTGTCAGGAGTTTTGGTTGTTTCATTTATCTACGCTCTCCTTAATTGTAGCGCTTCCAAATATATACTATCATTATGGTAGTCTAGTTGTCTAGACCATTCAAAGAAAACTTGGCTAGCGCCAAGCCTGCAGGCGAAGGCGATTCCCTAGTTGCACTTGTGTAGATAAAGAAAGTTTATACTTTCTTATCTACTAAAATAACCCACCCGGCTTAAGACCACCCCAAAAAGCAAACCCCTTCAACAAAAGCTGAAGGAGTCTGATCGATCATCTTTATTTATATTCTCCATTTTGGTCAAACCAATTCGTCTTTTCCAGGAAGTAAGTCCTTTTTCCATCATTCGGCTTTATATCCGGATATCCCAGGTAGATAAAACCCACCATTTCGTCCTGTTCCCGCAAGCCAAAAAGCTCTTTCATCTTCGGATGATAGGTGGGGTCGCCCGTTCTCCATATAGCTCCCAAACCAAGCCCATGGGCGGCCAACAGCATATTCTGCACGGCTGCGCTCACCGCGCAAATCTCTTCGATCGGCGGCACCTTACCGCTATATTGAACAGCCACCGCAATAATGACGGGCGCACGGAAAGGTTTTTCAGCCTGCTTTGCCACTTTTTGCTCCTCTTCTTCCGTCAGCGGCTCGTGAAACTTCTCCCGTTCAATCTCGGCCAAAACCCTTCCTAATGGCTTCCTTCCCTCTCCGGTAAGAACAAAGAACCGCCATGGCTCTGTATTCTTATGGTTGGGGGCCCATGTGCCTGCCTCTATAATCCGTTCGATCAGATGACGTTCAACCGGATCGGGTTTCACCTTCCCAATCGAACGTCTGCCGCGAATCGCCTCAAATAGATCCATGCGCTTCTATCCTCTCTTTACGAATAGTTCGTATCACTTCTATCCATATCGTATGTAGATTTAAATGATAATGATTCTCATTACCACGTATATTTTACAGGTTTGATCATCCTTTGTAAAGCAAAAAACTTGGCATCCCTCTATCGCCGAGAGGTTAGCCAAGTTCATATGATCTTACTTGTTTACGATGTCAATTGTTCCACCGCCCAAGCAAACATCTCCGTCATAAAAAACAACGGCTTGTCCGGGAGTGATCGCTTTTTGCGGTACGGCAAACTCTACTTTTACGGTATCTTCGGAGAGAACATGAACTGTTACCTCCTGATCGGGCTGGCGGTAGCGAAACTTCGCCGTGCAGGTAAAAGTAGAATCCGGAGCTTCCCCCGCTACCCAATTGAGATCGTTGGCAACCAATCCATGTGAATACAGCGCCGGATGCTTTTCTCCCTGAACCACATATAGGATGTTTCTCGCTAAGTCCTTCTCTGCCACAAACCATGGCTCACCGGTGCCGATTCCGCCAATTCCCAAGCCTTGGCGTTGCCCAAAGGTATAATACATCAGCCCATCATGTCTGCCTAACACCTTATCGGTGCTTAGGTCGCGGATCTCTCCCGGCTGAGCAGGCAGATAATTGCTCAAGAATTCTTTAAAATTTCGTTCACCGATAAAGCAAATCCCGGTGCTATCCTTCTTCTTTGCGGTAGCAAGCCCTGCCTCTTCTGCCAGCTTGCGCACTTCCGGCTTGGTCAGATGCCCGAGCGGAAAGATCGCTTTGGAGAGCTGCGCCTGCGTCAGGCGATTCAGGAAATAGGATTGATCCTTCTTCTCGTCGACACCTCTTAGCAATTGATACTTCCCGTCAGCCTCTCTCACGCGGGCATAGTGTCCCATCGCCACATAATCGGCATCAAGTTGCAGCGCTTTGTCGAGGAATTCGCCAAATTTAATCTCCCGGTTGCACATCACATCCGGATTTGGCGTGCGCCCCCGTTTATATTCATCGAGAAAGTACGCAAAGACTTTATCCGCATATTGCTTTTCAAAATTGACGGTATAGTAAGGGATGCCGATCTGGTCACATACCTTGCGCACATCCTCAAAATCCTCTTCAGCCGTACAATGCCCAAATTCGTCCGTATCATCCCAATTCTTCATAAAGACGCCAATCACGTCATAGCCTTGTTCCTTGAGCAGAAGTGCCGCGACAGATGAATCGACGCCGCCCGACATGCCCACAACCACCCGTGTATCTTGCGGAACTTTTCTCATGTTAAATCGCCTCTTTCTACACTGCAGTTCAATCACATCTATACCTATATTTTGATTATAGACTTAAAGTTATTTATATACTTACTTATCATACACGGTTTGTTACATGATGTGAACTGCCAATATTGCGCAGAGCATTGATCGCCGATGATATCCTCGGATACAAAGGAATTGATTGATAAATTTATCCCTGTATTCGAAGCAATCTATACCTATCTTAGAGAAATAGCAGGGTTATATAAAGTGGACATTATTGACCTCAGGTCTTTAGATAACCCATATTTAATCCCAGAGATCAAAAAAGAAGGGATCGTCATTTACGCAAAAAAATAGATTCCGCTTGCAGATCTTCTCCCTTGATTCTCCTTAAGAATGCCTCCTCAAGGCTGACCTCTTCTCCATGGGAGATGGACTCCACCCATTTCGCAAGGGAATCATGAAAGCGAACTTCTCCACGATCAAGCCACAAGATCGAATCCGCTTGACCTTCCCACTCTTGAAAGTCATGAGTCGATACGACTACGCACCGATTGCGGGCATAGCGGTTAAGTAAAGAGACTACGTGCTTGCGTTCCATAGTGTCCAAGTAGTTCAGCGGTTCATCCAGAAAGAGATAGGCAGGAGAGCCGATCAACGCTTGCGCGATCGCCAGCCTTTGCCGCATGCCATAAGGCAGCTTTGCGATTTTCTTATTCTGTAGCGCCAGAAGACCAAATTCCCGCAGCAGGTAATCCACCTCCGCCCGCTCCTGAACTCCTTTTAACTCCACCAAATATTGCAAAAACTTTCTTGGCGTCATCTCCTCGTAAAGTTCGATGCCGGCAGGCAGAAAGCCGATCTGGCTGCGGATCATCGGCAAATCGTCGCTTATCCTCTTCCCGCCATAACGGATCTCTCCTGCAGCAGGCAGGAGCGCAGTCGCCAAAAGCTGTAGAAAAGTTGACTTGCCGGCACCATTCCTGCCCACCAATAACGTGATGCCTGATTGCAAGGATAGCTTCCGAATTACAAGTTGAAATTCTTTTCGTTGAAAGAAAAGATTTTCGATTTCGATCATCCCAGCTTTCCCTCCACTTCCACTTGCTTAAGGGCAAGTCTGCGAAAGGCAAGGATCAGCAAGAGCGAACCCATCAGCATCAAGATCGCTTCCATACCGAATACCCAGTTCTTGGAGAGATTGCCGGTGAAGAACCATTCCTTCATGCTGATCCATCCTCCCCATGCAAGAACAGAGACGATCATGCCGGCAAAGAGACCGAGCCGAAACATCAGATAGGCCAGCAGACCGCCGATAAAGAGGAGCAGGGCCAGCCAATGCATGAGAAAGGGCAGCAGATGAAAGGATTGTGAAGTTAACTTAAGATAGAGACTTCCGATAAACCCCAAAACGATATTTAACGCAATCAATATCATTAATCGGCTTAACAGCAAGACCGCAGGAGGAAACGGGGTAATACTCTCCACCATCCGCATCTCCCGATTCCATGATCTGTAGCTGTAGGCAAAAGAAGATAAAAGAAAGATCGGAACCGAGACGGAAAAAAGGTCGATATCGTCAAACAGGAATGGGCTGGCCGCGCCGCTCATCAATGTAAGCATGGCAAAAACGATAATGCTGACCACCCAGAACGCCTTCTGATAGGTCTGTGCTTGCGAAAGAACCTGCTTGAGCAAAGAAGGCCTGCGGATCTTCTCATTAAAGGTAAGCTGAAAGGATTGCGTTTCACTCCCTATGAGATTGAACTCCGCTTGTAAACGCCCGATTAAAGCCTTCGTCTCCTCCGTTTTTGGCGAACGGGTTATATAACGGGATAGCGGCAGACGCAGTTCTTGCTCCAATCCTTCCAACTCCAAATCGGTTGGTTCACGCATAATAGCTCCCCTCGCTTTCCACGCTCTTAAACTTTTTTTCCTTAACCAGATATGATTTCAGCTTTTTCAACGCATGAAACAGCTTCGACTTCACAGTTCCAAGCGGCATCTCCATCACCTCGGCGATCTCCTGCAGCTTCAAATCCTGATAGAAACGCAGCAGTATGATCTGCCGTTCAAGCTCGGATAATTGATGCAAGGATTGGAGCACTTCTTTGCGCGTCTCCTGCCGCTCGTAGATCTCTATGATTGTAGGGCTCGTATCCTTCTGATCCGGAACTTCATCTCCGCAATGATATTCAGAGCGAAAGCTGCTGCTCCGCCAATAATCTTTGCATAGATTGGAGGCAACGCGGTATAGCCATGGGCGTATCTGCTCCGGAATTTTCTTCTGCTGAAGCTGCCGAATCAGGCGCAGAAAGGTTTCTTGCACAAAGTCCTCCGCCTTTTCGCTGTCTTGCAACATTCGCTCAAGATACCCCAACAATGGCCCGTGATAGCGGTGAACAAATGCTTCAAAAGCAGCTTGATCTCCTTTTGCCATCAATTCTACCAATTTTTCGTCCGTGATCATCTGACTACTCCCATCTATTCGATCTCTTCATGCAAAATCCAACGTTGTCGCCGGTTGATCAACCATAAAGATATCAGGAAGAACAAGATCGAGAATAAGATAAGCAAAAATCGGTTTACAGTAAACGATCCTTCCCGGGGAAGGTTGATGGTTAACAACGAGAGATGCGCAAAAAGCGAACCTCCCGATAATACTTCAATCATCCAGATCAGAAATCCGGCCAGCATCCCGCCGTATAAGCGCTTAAAGAGGATAATGGTCAGCATCGTAGTCGCCATGATGATCAGATACTCAGGCAATGCCTGCAGAAAGAGGGGCAGCCAACGGGTCTCCTCTCTCATCGCTTGGTCCGTAAAGTAGTGATATACCCCTGCTCTTAATTGATGGAACTTGAGCCAATAGAAGAGAGTCCATCCCAGATGCAGCAGGATTGTCGCGCATACGAGCAGGACTGCCTTGCGCACCAACATTCCGCCAAAAGAGATTGGCAGTGTCGCATAGATCTCCATGCTGCTGCCGCCAAACTCACGCTGAAAAAAGAGCACCACCAGCATGACCAACAATGGCAGGAAGGCCATTTCGTTATAATAGAAGAGATTGCGCGGACGGTCAGAATCGGCAAGTAGGATGGAGGCGAGCAGCAGCAGATAATAGAGCAGCGGCATAATCAGCATCCATCCTTTGAGTCCCTTTAATTCCACCCACCATTTGCTCATTGCTGCATCACCTTCTCCCACACCCGCTGCCAATCTGCCATCGTAATGCGCGGATACTCCATTTGCTGGGGGTTGGAGAGATCGAGCGTCAGCCCCTCTGACCGAAAGTGATTTAATACCTCTTTTACCTTCTCCAATTTTCCGGCAGCAATTGCCTGATCAATCTCCTCTAAGATCTGAGCCAGATACGGATTTGAATTTGGCAATAATGGGCTGGAAAAGCGTTTCTCCTTAGCGTCCCAAAATAATCTCATGTTGCTGATCGTCTCTTGATGGGTGAGATGCAGAGCATCCCGGCCATAGAGATAGTAAAATACCAAGCGAATTTCGCTTACAATCGAAAAATTCTCATCATCCTCCGGATTGTCCGAAAAATAGACTTGAGTCTCAAGATCTTGGAACAGCATCCGGTTGATCGCCTTGATAATCTGGCTCTCATCCAGATTATGAAACTGGCTCTCGTAGATGAAATACTGTGTCCCATGCAATTTACCTTCATAAATACTATTTCCAAATGGACTCGAATAAAAAATGCGGTCAATCTCGTGCAAAGGTTGCTCCACCCAACTGGCATAATACTTTTTCATCGCGGAGAGTTTTGCAAGATATCTCTCCGCCTCCACGCGGTTGCTCGGAGCAGTAATGACCGTAGTCGATTGATCGGTCACTTTTACTTCAACCAGATCCCCGCTGTAAAGCGAAACCGCTTGATCTTCTCCAACGAAGACCAATCCTTGCTGCCCCTGATCTTCTTTGCTTATCTTCTCTTCCGCAAGCGTGCTGTATACTTTACGCTTAAACCCCTTGACTTTGACGGTAAAATCGGACGGATAGACCGGATCAAGAGGATTCACCGTCAAATTATATCTGCCTGTTCCATGATCGTTGATATAAAGCACCCTTTCTCCGGCTAAAGGGTACCAAGCGATCTCTGCAGGGAGATAAAGATTCTCTTGATCTGCATAGGCATTAAAATATTCAAGTCCACTGCGGTAATGCCAATCGTCCACTTTCCCCGCGTATCGAAGCGTAATCGTTTGCAGTTCTGACGGCGTTTTGCGGGAAGTTAGATCAAGTGTAACAATGTCACCCTTCTGTGAGAAACCGATCGTTTGACCATCCGCCAGCGCTTCCTTTACTCTAAACATGCGGTTTAATGTAAAGGGCAGTTGCGTGAGACCCCTTGTCTCCGCTTCAGGGATCTGCAGGATTGCCGAAACCTCTACTTCCCCATTGGGATTTAACTTCATCTCAATGTCATAGGCCCGGATGGGAAAATTATGAACTACTTCCCTATCTTCAATGGTGACGGCATCCTTTACCTTCTCTGCAAAAGCATGATAGCGTTCCTGCCACAACATTCCATATGGAACAAAGGCTGCCCCCGCGAAGATAAGCGCAACCATAGAGAAACCAATCCAGCGCTTATAACTCCTGCTCGGCCTTACTCCCTTCAGCACAGCGATCATGATTGTGATCAGCATAAGTATGAAGGCGATCACAAAAATGCGCGAGAGCCAGATCTCTTTAGCCAGCAGCCGAATCCCCCAAACCTCGTTCTCCATAAATGAATTGAGGAGGAATTGACTTAAGTGAAAGGTCTTTAAGAAAAAGAGATTATTCCTTGATATGATAAAGATATCCATGAAAAAGGTGCCAAACATCCAGGCGCAGAAACCGATCAGGTACGAGATGCGGTTCTTGATAAAGACCGCAAGACTCATCGCAAGAGCCAATGTCACCCCATAGGACCACTCATACTGCAATCCGTAGAAGGCAAGATAATCCCAGATCTCTTCGGCTGTCATCTCTCTTTGGTGCGCAAACCAGGCAAAGACGGCCGACATGGCTAAAACAAATAACGTTAAATAGACCAACCCGGCAGCATATTTGCTGATCAATGATGTTGCGCTTGATACGGGCAAACTGCCAAGCCAATCATAGGTGGGCTTGCGCAAATCGCGGCGAACGCTGAGAATGCCCAGGAACATGGCAACGCCCAAGCTTAACGTCTGCTTTACCTTATGAAAATCATAAGCAAAATGATAAATATCCTCCGAACGCGGCGGAGCAATCTTGGCCAAGTCAAGCGCAAACCAGATTCCGAACAGGATGGGCAAGGCCAGTAAAAACCAGTTGGTAAAGATCATTTTGATTTCCAATTTAAAAGAGGCCAGCCACTTATACATGACGAACACCGCCAATCAAAGCGAGATACCCCTCTTCAACGGTAGGTGAGACCTCCCGTGCTGCTAGCTTGGGCGGCTCGGAAGAGATCACTTTGCAGATCAATCCGTTTTCCGACCGCCGGGTTGAGACGATCTGCAGGTTGGCAAAGTGCCCTAGTTCATCTTCGCCGATTTCCATCTCCCATACCTTTCCAGCGGCAAAGCTGCGCAATTGTTGAAGATCGCCGGAATATTTCAGAATTCCTTTATTCAATACACCAACTTTCTGACAACTGCTCTCAATATCTGAAACAATATGCGTAGATAAGATCAGGATGCGGTTGCGGCTGAACTGTGAGAAGAGATTGCGAATCCTGACCCGTTCCTCCGGATCAAGACCGGCCGTAGGCTCATCCACAATCAGGATCTCCGGATTGCCCAACAAGGCTTGCGCAATGCCCAAACGCTGCCTCATCCCTCCGGAGTAAGTTCTTACCTTCTTATGGGCTTTGGCGGTTAAGTTCACCTGCTCCAAGCGCTCTTCAATCTCTGCCTTTCTGCGCCGCGCATCGCGAATTCCTTTCATCACCGCCACATAATCCAGGAACTCCACTCCTGTTAAGTGCGGATAGATCTGAAAATGCTGCGGCAAATAGCCGATCACCTTGCGTACCTCTTCCGGATGGGACAAGGGACGTCCGTTCATGCTTACCGACCCTTCTGTCGGTTTTAGCAGCGTGGCCAAAATTCGCATCAATGTAGTCTTCCCCGCTCCATTGGGACCGAGCAAGCCAAAAATGCCGTTCTCTATGGTTAAACTGATTTCCTTCAGCGCCCAATCATGCCTGCCGTATCGTTTTGATAGACCTTTAATTTCGATCATCTGCATCACCTTTATCCAATACCATCTTTTTTTCGTTTTGAGGTACCTCTATCCTTACAACGATGAACAGGCAAAAAAGGTTTAAATAGAAAAAAGAACCCTTATTTTAAAGGGTTCCAAGTTGTCTATTTGGAAAATTATGCTATAATATGATCAGTGCAATAGAATAGGCTCCTCAAGGGTGGTCGGCTCATCCCATTCCCCTAAGGAAGGGGGTGATGCCATGACAGTATATGAATCGCTTTCATTAATGATAGCATTCGCCATGTTAATCGTGGCTATACTGTCCTTTCGTAATCGAAGGTAGATCACCCTTGAGTCCGACAACTTAAGAGATCTACTTCCACAAGTTAGAGCCGATCACCCTAAAGGTTTTCTATTGTACTGGCCGTAGATGTGGCGCATCTACGGTCTTTTATATTCTATTCTAGATCATAGCATATTATTACAATTATTGCAAAGTATCTGCATCATCATTCTTGTGATCATGCAGCTAGATCATACTCTGCCAACTTCATTAAAATGTTGGAATAATCAGAGCTTGTACCACGTTAAACCGATCGTACCCGGCCCCACGTGCGTTCCGATCACCGGGCCAAATGCGGAAATATGCACCTTCACGTTGGGATATTTGCTTTCGATCTCCGTTTTCCAATCGGTCGCCAATTCCAGCGCCTCTGCATGGACAATCCCCGCCTGGATCGGTTCACCTGTCGATGCATCCTCATCAAAGAGTTCAAAAATCCGATTTTTGGCCTTCTTAAACGTGCGTATTTTCTCAAACGGGACGATCTTCTTCTCCTGGAAATGGAGAATCGGCTTAATCTGCAACATGCTGCCGACCAGATACTGGGCGGCATTGAGACGCCCGCCCCGGTGCAGATGCGCAAGATCATCGACCAGGAAATAGGCGCGAAGCCTCCGAATCACATCTTTCATGTGGTCTACGATCTCCTCAAAGGACTTTCCTTCCTCCTGCACTTTGATCCCTTCCAATAGCAGAAAGCTCATCGGATAGCAGGCAAGCTCCGAGTCCAGTGCGGTCAATTTAAATCCCGCCATCTCCGCAGCGGTCTGCGAGGTGTAATAGGTCCCGCTGATCCCGCTGGAAAGATGAACGGCAATCCCGCAATCATACTTCTTCTTCAACTCTTCATAAAGGGTGTAAAAATCGCCTACAGAAGGTTGAGAGGTTTTCGGCAACTCCTTTTCCGTCTTAAGCCTGGCATAAAATTGCTCCAAAGTAATTTCAGAGCCTTCTTTGTAACTCTCTTCACCAAACACCACACTCAAAGGAACCACATGTATATTATATTTCTGTATTAACTCCGGCTCCATATAGCAGGTACTATCGGTAATCCATGCAATCTTTTCCATATCGTCCTCCTGATTGATCTTTAGCGGTCAGCTCAACTCTCGCTTCTGCCAGCGGGAGAAAAGTGCCGCCAAGATTCATGTAGAATCTTCTTTATGAAGACATCGGAGGGCTAAACATCTTTACGCTTCACATCGGTTCCGCAAATCAATAAGAATGGTTGGAGAAGAATGGACCTCCTCCCGAGCGACGCGAGCAACCAAATCTTCGGCTACCTCCGAATGTTTCATGATAGAAATATTATAGTCCCTTCTTGAAAGTCGCTGTAGGATATGCAAAGTATCATCCCGGGAGCCTGAATCAATAAAGGTGATCGTGATTGGCTGACCGGTTGTCGCTGACATCCACTGCAACGAACGATAAATCCATTCAAGATTCTGTTCCGAATCATGAAGAAGTATGATGAGATGAATCTCTTTCAGTGCGCCGCGATGCCACCAGGATAACCTCTGGATCAAGAGCATCCATATCGTAACAGCGCCGTAGATTGCCAATCCATAGAGAAGGATCTCCCACATGCTTACACTCATCCCTTTTATCCATCTACATACTGATGATCATCCGTATACAGATCCGTAGAGTATATAGTATAAGGGTATGCTGAGGGTACCTTCTCTGTGAATGGCGTCCCTATCCTTTAGAGCTTCATCCATCCATTATGTATGGCTTGCACCACCGCTTGCGTGCGATCATCCACTCCCATTTTCATCAATATGCTGGATACGTGATTTTTCACAGTCTTCTCGCTAATATATAGCTTAAGTCCTATACTGCGGTTATTATTTCCTTCCGCCATCAACTTAAGCACGTCTCTTTCCCGCGGCGTGAGGGACTCCCATATCTCCAGCTCTTCCGGTTCGGTGGCATTGGCTGCCGCCAATTCCTCACGGTAACGCTCATCCTCATCACTTAAACGCCTGAATTCGTTAATCAACTTGCCGGTTACCTTGTGGTGGATATAGGTTCCGCCTCCGGCCACTACCCGAACTGCTTCCACGAGCGATTCGGCATCCATCTCCTTAAGCAGATAACCGGATGCCCCACAGCGAAGAGTCCGATAGACATACTGTTCATCATCATGAATCGATAAGATGATCACCCGTGAAGAGGGGGAGCGTTTGATAATCAGATTGGTCGCTTCCACCCCATTCAGATTGGGCATGTTGATATCCATCAAGATCACATCGGGCTGAAGGAGCTCTACCTTCTCTAACGCCTCATCGCCGCTGCCGCATTCGCCCACGATATTCATACCCGGCTCCAATTCCAATATCCGCTTTACTCCTTCTCGAAAGAGACCATGATCATCAACCAAGAGTATACGAATCTCTCCATCAATCATCAATATATTCCCCCTATTTTGGTACCTTTTTCAATTTATTTCTATAAAAACCGACAAAATTCCTGCTACGACTTTACCACTTTGCTTTTATACATTAACTCTTTTCCAAAGGTAAGGGAATTTCTATGAGGATCTTTGTACCCTGATTGGGCGCGCTAATGATCTGAATCTCTCCATCCAAAAGCTTGACGCGTTCACGCATGCCCATCAATCCAAATCTGGAGCCCTTTTTTAATTCGGCCTCCGCAAAGCCTATACCATCATCTACGATCTTGATCAGGATCTTAAGCGGCTTAAACTCCAGATGAACCGTCACGTGTTTGGCTTTGGCATGCTTGGAGATATTGTTGATGCTCTCCTGCACCAAGCGGTATATCGCAACTTCCATGGAGGAGGGGAGCCGTTCCTCCAATCCAAAAATCCTGAAATCAATCTCAAACTCTTTAGAATCTCCATACGCCTCAATAAATCGCCGCAGAGCAGGGACCAGCCCAAGATCATCCAAGGCCATCGGGCGGAGATCATAGATAATCCGGCGCACATCAGATAAGCTGCTTCTCACCAGGCTCTTTAGATCACGCAGCTCTACCTTGGCTTGCTCGATATTGCCCTGCGACATCATCCTGTCTGCCAGTTCCGCGCGTAATACCACATTGGCCATCGATTGCGCAGGCCCGTCATGAATCTCACGGGCGACGCGCTTGCGTTCTTCCTCTTGCGCTTCGATAATGCGAAGTCCAAAGAGGTGTCCGTCTTTTGCCGATTCCAACTCAAGCGTCATGCGGGCAATATCTCCTTGCAAATAGCCCAATACCACTCCAATTTGGCTCATCAGGCTCTCTGCTTTTGCAATCGTGCGTTCAAGGTTCTTCAGACGTATGGAGAGTTCATCGCGCCGTTTCCGCAGGTATCGCTCCCGTTCGCTGGTCAAGCGGAGATCAATCAGAATCTGATTTGTCTCCTCATATGCGTCGCGGATATCCTTTTCACTGTACAAATGAAAGTTCTTGCTTACCTCGGACAGCCTCATCCTCATCAATTTATATTTGCGCTCATACTGATCATAGGTCTCAATCACCAGTTTAACTTCTTCAACCACCATATCGAGCTCGCGCTTAAGATTGTAGCCCTCCATTTTAGCAGACTCAGCGATTTCAAAAATCTGCGCCTTGCTCTGTTCCATCGTTCGGATTGCCGACTGTATCACTTCATTTAATTCTTGAATCGCTTTATTTTGCTGCTCCTCCATCAGACTCTCCCCCATCACGATTTCATCTATATATTACCATAACGAGGATAAGGAGGGTACGAAAAAAGAGCCTCGCTCAGAGACTCTTCATCATTTGCTATTTACTTGGTCAAAGAAGCGGCATCGGCTTTGAGAAGATCGGCTTTATCCGTGCGCTCCCAAGGCAGATTCAGATCAGAACGGCCAAAATGTCCGTAAGCAGCCGTTTGTTTGTAAATCGGACGGCGCAAATCAAGCTCTTTGATAATGCCTGCCGGGCGAAGGTCAAAATGCTTGCGGATCAATTTGACCAGTATCTCTTCGGAGACTCGTCCTGTACCAAAAGTATCGACGCTGATCGAGACGGGTTGAGCCACCCCAATCGCATAGGCTACTTGAACCTCGCATTTGTCTGCCAAGCCTGCAGCCACAATATTCTTCGCTACATAGCGGGCTGCATAGGCGCCTGAGCGGTCCACTTTGGTCGGATCTTTCCCGGAGAAGGCGCCGCCGCCATGACGGGCATACCCGCCATAGGTATCGACAATGATCTTGCGTCCCGTTAAACCGGCATCTCCTTGCGGGCCGCCGATCACAAACCGGCCGGTGGGATTGATGAAGTATTTGGTCGATTCATCCAGAAGTTCTGGCGACACAACGGGCTTGATCACATGCTCCATAATGTCTTTCTTAATCTGTTCCAATGTGATCTCTGCATCATGCTGCGTCGATACCACAATCGTATCAATCCGCACCGGTTGATCGCCTTCGTATTCTACCGTTACTTGTGTTTTGCCGTCAGGACGGAGATAGGGGAGCGTGCCGTCCTTGCGCACTTCTGCCAATCGACGGGCGAGTCGGTGAGATAATGAGATGGGGAGCGGCATCAATTCCGGCGTCTCATTGACGGCAAAGCCGAACATCAAGCCCTGATCCCCCGCGCCAATCGCTTCGATCTCCGCATCGCTCATGCTGCCTTCGCGCGCTTCCAATGCCTGGTTCACCCCTTGCGCTATGTCCGGGGATTGCTCATCAATCGAAGTAAGCACGGCGCAGGTATCAGCATCGAAACCATATTTGGCCCGCGTGTAACCAATCTCGCGAACCGTGTCGCGCACAATCTTGGGAATATCGACATAGCTGTTGGTGGTAATCTCTCCTGCCACCAAGACAAGCCCTGTGGTAACCGAGGTCTCGCAAGCGACGCGAGCATTGGGATCCTTCTCCAGAATCGCGTCCAGAACTGCATCAGAAATCTGATCGCAGATCTTATCGGGATGGCCCTCTGTTACCGACTCTGATGTAAATAGATGACGACCTTTATGTAAAGTCATGCCCTATTCCTCCTTTTTACCAATTTTCATTATTAGGTTACCCAATTGTGTTCACAAAAGTGGAAAGCTCTTTTTGCAGCTTATGCCAATTATGGCTGATCGGTTTTAAGCAAGAAATAAGCCCTTCTCCCCATGCAGAGGAAAAGGGCGATTGCTCTTCCTTTTGCCTCTCTTATCTTCCAGAGTATGTTTTTCATACTCTGCAGGTTAGCACCATTTCATCTGCGGATGACGGTTGCCGGGTTTCATCGGGCCTGTCCCTCCACCTGCTCAGGATAAGAGCGATTCAATCAAATCGAATTAAGTATTGCATAATTGATTCAGGGTGTCAATAGATGATTTTTTCCCCGAAAATTACTTGATCTCGTACCCACCGCGAATGATGACATAGACATCATTGGAGCCAGCTTCTACAATGATGCCGCGGTTGTCGGTACGCGGGATGAGGAGAAGGTGATTGTTGGGTACGGCTTGTCCTCCTGCCAGATCAACTCCATCGGTAATATCCGGGATTCCATCCCCATTATCTCCTGAGACAACCTTGGTTTTTCCGGAGCGCACAATGAATTCACTGCCCTCTTTGCCGATCAGTTTTTGGCCTGGGAGGAGCTTTTCTACTTTTAATGTTTTACCCGCATCCGCAGCAGATGAGGGAACCGTTCCACCTACTCCCAGTTGCTTGCGCAGCAAAGCCATCTGTTCATCCACATAGCTCTTGGTCACGATCGGATCATCGGCCGATCCGGGCTGCGCCTTATTCTCCGCATAGGCTGTAGCAGCAATCAAAACCAGAAAGATCCCTGCTAAAATCAGTTTCCGCATCAATGAATATTGCTTCATTCTTCATTCCCTCCTCAATCTAGTTGCTAAACCAGATCCGCTCCAGCATGGTTACGACCTCAGCCCGCGATGCCTTGGCCAATGGGCGGAAAGTATCATCATCAAAGCCTTTAATCAATTTGAGCTGGAGCAGGATGCTTAAGTCATCCGTATACCAGGCCCGCGCGTAGATATCTGCAAATCGCTGAATCGCCAGATAAGATGCAGGTTTTACTTTCTCGCTGCCATTTACCGGCTTATAGTCCAGCCCTCTTGCTAAGATGGCAACCATCTCCGCACGGCTAATCGGAGCCTCCGGCCGGAAGTTGCCATCTTCATACCCGGTAATGATTCCTCGCTGATAGGCCGCCTGTATGGAGGAATAGGCCCAATAGTTGGATTTCACATCTTTAAATGGAGTGACCGTTGTACCTTTAGGAATCGCGAGCGACTTCACCAGAAGATGGACAAACTCTCCGCGCGTGATGGCCCGGTTGGGCTGGAAGGTCTTATCCTCATACCCATTTACGATGCCCAGCCCGGTGAGATGATTGATCGAGTCCTGCGCCCAGTTGCCGATAATATCTTTAAATGCGGCATCCAACTTCTGAATCATCAGTCTATATAATTGATGGGTAAATTTAGATTTGGCATCAATGCGTATAAAATACGTTCCTTTGGTCAGCCACTTCTTATATGCAAACGAGGTGGCATTGCTATCCACATTGACCGTGGCGATGCGGTTATACTTCTGATCATAGAGATTCATGCTTGGGCGCACCTTCTGCGGAAAATTATTACCCGCAATCTGATAGAGCCCATCCTCGGCAATCGTAATCTTAAAATAATCATAGTCGGCAATTGAGGCGATATATCCATAGATCGGCTCGCCCAGTTTGACAAGTTTAGCATCAAAAATGCTGTTGTTCGGCTCATATTTGTCAATGATATCGGGAGTATATTTCCACTCAAGTGTATATTCGGCATTGGCAGCGATATTGTAAAAATTGCGCACGCCAATCTTCAGTTTACCTTCCGTTACCTCAATGGTCCCCTTTTCAAGATTATACTTGAGTGACTCGCTTAAAATATTGCCATCATCGAATATAAGCTTTTTCCCATCGGGTGTGATCACCGTAACTACGGGATCAATACGCAGCGAATCGGGGGTAAGCGTAAAGCTAAACTTCCCTTCCAGCGGGATGGCGAATTCAAACCAATCTTCATCATGATCCTGGCTGAAGGTGGCGGTGATCGGCTTGCTGTCGAGCGGGATCTTGGCCGCTTTCTCTTGCGTATTGTTACTCATATAGGCGTCATGATAGATGTTAAATCGCGTAGTAAGGGAATATGGAAGCCCCGCACTGCTCTCTACCGAACCCAGCGTTACCTCCAGCTTGATAAAGTAGACCCCCTTCTTCACGTCCGCTACAATGCTTGTATTCTTGCTGTGGCTCACCGACTTTACTTGTTCAAGCTGGCTTGTATACAGGGTGGTCTTGATTACCGCCGAATTGTTGACGGGGATATTGGTAAATTGCAAGCGCAACGTTCCATCATAGGGAACCTCTACCTTATACCAATCTTTATCTTGTGTGCTGCTTAAAGTGGCATCCACCATTTTGCCGAGCGGCGCTACCTTGGCCTGCGCACTGCTCTCATTCGGTTCATAAATATCTTTGGGAAGAGTCATCGTCAATGCGCGGACAGCATCGATCCGGCCATACCCCGATTTTTTATCCCACCCCGGGCTTTCGATATCTACAGCCGAATAGCGGATCAGGTTGCGAACCTGGGCGGGCGTAAAGTCGGGATACTTGGAGAGGATCAATCCGGCCAATCCCGCCACCTGCGGGGCAGCCAACGAGGTCCCTGATCTGGTGTCGTATCCTCCTCCCAGCACGGTGGTGTAGATCACTGAACCGGGTGCGACCACATCTACTTCCTGCCCTTTATTGGAATAGGTTTCAACGCGATCCAGCGTATCTACTGCGCCAACGCCTAATACCGTCGGCAGCGCCGCGGGGTAATTGACAAAATCCATATTGTTCCCGGTAGCCGATACAACAAGCACCCTTTTTGATTCTGCATAATTGACCACTTCCTGGATCAACGAGCTGTAATTCCAATCCCCCAATGAGAGCAAAACAATGTCCGCGCCTTCATCTACGGCCAGCCTGATCCCTTTCGCCACGTCGGCGGATCCGCCTTTGCCATCATTTCTCATCACTTTGATCGGCATAATCCGGACTTGTTTCAGAATGCCGGTGATCCCGTTGGGATTCTTGCCTGAAGCTCCTAAGACTCCGGCGATCATCGTCCCATGGCCATGATCATCCTGCGGCGGTTTCTTGGGATCGATCAGGTTAAACCCCTCTACCAAGTTATCGACCAAATCGGGGTGAGTCAGATCGACGCCGGTATCCAGCACAGCCACTGTAAGGTCAGGATTGGGCGCAACCAACTCCCACGCTTCCCGGATACGGGTCTGATCCAGATAATACTGGTTCATCCCTTCCTGTTGAACGGATCTGGCTCCTACGGAGAGCGTAAAATTGGGCTCCACATATTGGATATTGGGATCTTCTCTCAATCTCCGCAAGAGCTCTGGCGCGGAATGATTAGCCACTTTAATCAGGGTAATCTGCAGCTCCATGTCATGAGAGAGAATTTCATACTCATCACCTGGAGCGAGAGGCGAATGAATCCATTTCACAATATATTCAATCTCTTCACTGCGTTCGGAAGGCTCCTCCACAGCTGCGATCAATGCGGGAACGGTTACTGTAAAGAGACATATGCAAATCAAGAATAGGGAAATTCTACGGCGAAGCAAGGAGCTCTCTCCCCTCTGATACCTCTTTCTATATCCTCTGTATCAACTATATCATACTTATTTTGGGAGAGAAAGGATGAGAAAGTAAGAAAAAAGCAGACCTATGGGAGGCCTGCTCTATATTCAACTTTTATTTCTTCTCCACTTTGATTAAATCTTTTCCTGCGAAGGTTAAAGAACATACAAATCCTTTGATCTCATCCCACTTCGGATTCTCCTTGCCTGTAATCTGCAGTAAGGTCTTGTCGGTATAGGCGAACCACTGCACATTGCCGCTCTTAAGCACTTGAATCTGCTTCGTATCTGTCTTGACGGCGTAAACCAGGTAGTCTGCTTTGGTGATCACATTGAGTTTCTTAATCTCATCCTCAATGTTGAGATAGAACTGCACCTCTTGTCCAACCTTTAAATCTGTGATTTTCGGAGCAGCGATATCCAGTATCGTAATCGGCACATTTGTAATCATCGTATATGTGGTATCGAGTCCGTCCGCATGGGTAATGACCAGCTTGCGGCTTACCGAGTCGATGCTTTTGATGTAGCCTGTGCGAATATTATCCAACTCGATTCTTGTTACTTTATTATCCTCCAAGCGGATGAAGAGGCGCATGTTCTTTGCCAGACTTTCCAATGAGCTCTGGCTGCCTTCAACAATGACGTCAACCTTGTCAGCCAACTCCTTCACCAACAATTCCCCATTATCAGCCGTGAAGTTGATTAAACGGTTCTTTGTGTCTACGCTGATCAGACGTCCTTTTAATTCCGTCAGATAGGAGCGGTTGCCCACTTCAATCTTGGTGACCAGCCCCTCTTTCACATCCATGGTGACCTGATCGCCTTCTTTTAAATCCTTCAGGCTGGGATTCGGCACCCCGGTCAGGATAATGGTTACCTGTGGCGAGATCTTATAGGCTACTGGAACATTCTCCACTTTAACTGTCAGAATTGCCTCTTTCTCTGCGACGGTGACTACCGTTCCTGTAACTTTACTTGTCTCTTTGCTTACTTCAAGCACTTCAATCTGCTTAATAGGGTCTCCCACCGTTACACGGATGCGGTCACCTTTCCTGATATCCGTGATGGAGGCAAATCTCATCTTATTGTAAATCAGAATCGTATTCTCATCGTATTTGTAGGTTTGCGGCGTTCCGTTGTCCAGCATCATCGTGATGCGTTTCTCCTGCTGATTGAGATAGAGGAACTCCCCATCAACGGTCTCGCCCACTACGCCGGACCCGCTTGAACCCTTCACCTTAATCTCTCTCACCGTTTTATTATTTTCGTAGAGAACATCGATCTCTTGACCTTTCTTCAAATCATCAAGGCTTAATTTGCGGTACTGCGCATCATAGATTTGCACCTGGTCATTAAAGGTAAAAGTCTCAATGCTCTCTGTGCCTTCTTTCACCACTTTGACCAGCAATAGCTTATATTCTTTATTGACTTCATCAACGGTTCCGGTTACGACGTTCTCAATTAATTCTCCCTTGCCCAACCAATCGATAAAGACCACCTGTTGATTGCGGACGGCTATACGAACCTTATCTGCCTTGGATAGGTTCAGCAGGGAGCGTTTTTCATTCTCGAAGAAGACAGCCGGATTGGCCAATGGCAATGTTTCAAAGCGGCCATCCTTATCTTGCACAGTGATGTTTGTTTCACCCAGTTCCTTGATCACCACTTCCTTGCTCAAGTTGGTGGGAATCGCCAAATGATCATCCAGTCGCTTCAAGAGCGTAGCCATCTGTGCCCGGCTGGTAATGCCGTTGTGCTGGAAATAGACCTTGCCATACTCACTGATCCCGTTCATCAGGTTGAGTGAGAGCGCCGCATTTATATAGCCTCTCACATTATTCGGAATCGAAGCATCATCCATCATTCCCGTATTTTTGTTGGCATTGGTGCTGGACAATGCGAGAGATTCCTTCTGCACCACACGCACAAGCAGTTGTGAAATCCAGGCACGGGTGGCAGGAGTGCTTAAAGCATCGTTTTTCGTTTTGACATATCCTAATCCAATTGCTTCCGCTATGTATCCGCGCGCCCATTGTTCCACGCTTCCATTATCTATCCCCAATTGCTGAAAACGGCGGGTAATCTCATCCTCTTTCATCTCAAGGGCGGCACTTTCCAGGCCAAGGTAACGAATCACCATTGCCAAAGCCTGTGTCTGCGTCACTTGGTCATTCGGTTTGAAGGAGATAAGGTCATTATCCTTCACGCCTTGAATCATACCGCGCGCATACATCTCTTGAACCGACTTATAGAACCAATCGGTCGGCTTGATATCCCAGAGCGGATCTGTTTCCGCAGAACCAGCGAGAGGTGCGATCATCGTTAGTAATAATGTGCATATAAGCAATATCCCGACTTTTTTTCTCAATTTCTCTCACTCCCATTTCATGATCCGATTTCATTTCTCTCTCTTATTTCGACATCAATACTATAATTCCTCCCCCTCACTCCTCTCTTTTTGCCATTTTGACAAATTGAATCCATTTCATTAAGACACAAGAGGCAGATTAAAATCTCAACCTTGTTGCTTGCTCTGCACTAGCGCTCTTCCTTGAGCGTCAGAACCAGGCAATTGCCTACACCTTTAAAGACTTGACGCTTGGGTCTTGTAAGCCGCAAGTGCAACTAAGCCATCACCTGCGCCAGGGGCTTGGTGCATGCTAAGTTTTCTTTGAATTTTGGGCGTTGAAAAGATATATTAAATATGACGAATCGTTTTATTAAAGTTTCATTTGTGAAAGGAAAAATCAATGCGAAGATTACGACCTTGGATCTTTTGCCTGATCTTCTTTATCCTGGCTAATATTTGGATCGAGCGTTACTTCTCCGTCCATGGCTCAGAACTCTATTCCGAACAGAGCTTGAAAATGCGCGCCACGTACAGGACGGAACTGGAGATCCGCAAATTGCTCAAGATGATTGCCGACGATCCGGCTCCCAAAGTGGTGATCATTGGGGACTCCTTTCTCTGGGGAACCAAGGTATATCCCAGCGAGACTGCATCGGAGGCATTAAAGAAGAAACTTCAGGAGAAATATCCCGATCTGCACGTCTGGAATATCGCTTTGCCAGCCAGTCATGCGGCGGATGTCTACGCCATGCTGAAAGTGATCATCCCCATGAAGCCGGAGGCATTAATTGTAAACACCAATTATTATTTCTTCTCCGTCCCGGAAGAGATGAACCATATGACCTATAAGTGGCTGCTGCCCGTGTTAGAAGATGAACCGGACTACAAGCAGCTCCTGAAGGGGCTTCATCTCAATCCGATTGAACTTACATTAAAAAATAAGATTCAATCCTGGATCCCTGTTTACCGCCATAAGGAAGAATTAAACCTTAAATTGTTGGGACAACCCTTGGGCCAGGATTACATCATGGGAAAGATCGCCGTTGCTTACACTTGGGTGAAGAATCACTTGCCTTTTACGCTGCCTGAAGGGAAAGAGACAGAGGAGAGTTATCGTGAATTCTATGATCCGCACATCATCAAGGATGATCAGATCAATGTGGTATTCTCCAAGAAAATCGCCAACTTGCTGGATCAGTCCGGAATACCCACCTATCTCTTCTCTACTCCGCAAAACCCAAATATACTGGGCAGTTTAATCGAGAATGAGATCTTTGATGCCAATATGAAGATGATTGACCAGATTTTTGCCAACCGCAGCTTCATGTATGAGAACCTGCATGGCAAGATCGATCCGAAGTATCAACAGGATAATATTCACCTAACCAAAGAAGGCAACCTCCTTCTCGCAGACTTATTGTACAAGCGTCTTGAGCTTCTGCTCGCCGATCAGGAAGGGGGAACTACACCATGATCTTTAATACGTGGAGCTATGCGGTATTTCTTATTCTTTCTGTGCTGATTTATTGGGCCCTTCCTCAACGCTGGAGGAATATATGGCTAATTATCGCCGGGATTATTTTCTATACGTATCAGGTTCCTGCACATACCATTCTAATCCTGGGAATATCGATCCTGATCTATTTGATCTCACTCGGCATGCTGTGGGCGATGGATGAGGGGAACCTGCAGAGGAAGAAACTCTTTTTTACCATAGGTATTCTCCTGTCTGTACTGGTGCTTGGCTATTATAAGTATTGGAAGATGATCGTGGCGACGTGGAACAGCTTCATTGACCAACTCGCATTGGAAAGAAGCCTGATGCTTCCTGAGGTCTACATCCTTGTTCCGCTTGCGATCTCCTTCTTTACGTTCGAGTATATTCATTATCTTACCGATGTTTATCAAGGGAAGATTAAGAACCGTTCGTTTAAAAGCTTCTTGCTTTTTATCGTCTTCTTTCCGACGTTGGTGGCGGGACCGATTAAACGGTTTGAGCCCTTTAACGAACAAGCGAAAAAAGGAATGCGTTTCTCCATCGAGAATCTCTCTTACGGTGGGTATCGCATTATGGTGGGGCTGGCCAAAAAGATGATTCTTGCTGACGGTGTCTCACCTTGGGCCGACCGCCTGATGTCACCCGAGCGATGGGACCCATTGATGCTCTGGTTTGCGGTATTTGCCTATTCATTTAAAATCTACTTCGATTTCTCAGGTTACTCCGATATTGCCATTGGCAGCGCAAGATTATTCGGATTTAAGATACCGGAAAACTTTAACTGGCCCTATTTACAGAGAAACATCTCGAAATTCTGGAACCATTGGCATATCAGCCTTAGCAGTTGGATTCGGGATTATATCTTTATCCCGCTTGGCGGAAGCCGCGGCAATCCAGTTAAAGTGTTCCTCACCTTTATGCTGGTGATGGCGATCAGTGGATTATGGCACGGAGCGGCATGGAACTTCGTCGTATGGGGACTTTATCATGGATTTGGACTTGCTGTCTATAATGTATACCGCAGAGTGGTGTTGAAGCCACGTGGGAAAGATAAACGAGAGGATCATGAGATCAGCTGGATATCGAGAATTGTAGCCACACTTTTTACATTCCTGTTTGTCTCAGTTGGATGGGTATTATTTGCGGTAACTTCGTTAGGTGAGGCGATTGAGGTGTATAGGAAGATATTCTTTTTGTATTAATGATTTGGTATAGGAATATAAGATATGCAGGTTATATTGATGTAAGTGATTATTTCCAGAACGATGACTCTAAAAAGGAGTTGAGTATAGTGCGTAGATGGGTTAAAGATATATTGCTAGGACTGCTCTGGTGTACGCTAATTTTATTAATCTTTATGTTCTCTTTAGGGAAGGAATCGAGGTTTATTTATACGGATTTTTAGTATATTGATTGAACGGCACCCTATAGCTGGGTGTGATTCAGACTGTAGAAAAACCCACATTCTTCTCTACAGTTTTTCTGTAAAATTATATAATTAAGGCACGAAAGTGCCGTTAAAATAATATCGCCCCTCATTATTTTGCCAGTCTGGCTAAATGAAGGGCGATCCTTTTCATATTTTGCATTGTTGCTTTCATGAGCGATTGCGCTTGTACATTTGCTCTACCTCGTAATGATATTGAATTTATATTTATGATCAACCGTTCTATGGTCAAGGTAAAAGAAGCCTTCCGGCTTTCCGTTTCGTACCATATAACCGCTATCTGGATCGGTTGTGCTCACTTTAATTTCCTTCTCTTCAATCACTTCCTCTCTAGGCTTTAACGTCTTTTTTTCCATGTTCAACCCGGTCTTCATTGATAGCTTCCTCTAATTCATGGATATACTTCACGAGGGCTCATTTCGATGATTTGTTTCACAAATTTACGCTTGTTTGCATTTGCTTTTAAATGAGTGGAGTTGTAATGAGAACTCGTCCACCCACCATTCGATGACGGATGGCAATCTTAACCATCTCATCAAAAATGTCTTGGAAAACCGTTGTATTTTTAAAACGGTTTCTACGATTCCAACTGATTGTAGTATGATCGGGAACTCGGTCTGTAAGATTAAGCCCTAAAAACCAACGATAAGCAATATTCGTTTGAATTTCTCTTTCGAGTTGACGTTCGGAACGGATTCCGTAAAGGTATCCAATAAAGATCATTTTAAAAAGCATAATAGGTTCAATCGATGGGTGAGCATTATCCTCGCAGTAATAAGGACGTACTTTTTCAATAATGAAAGAAAAGTCAATGTACTTATCGATAATACGTAAAAGGTGATCTTGCGGAACTAATTCCTCAATGAGTACAAATTCATAATTTTGCTGTTTTTCTTTTTCTGAACATAACATTATATCTCTCCCATAATATTCTTACGAATATTATATCATATTAACGCGACACATTGTTAAAATTTACAGATAAAAAAAGGTTGCCGAGAGACTTTCTCGACAACCCGAGCCAACCTTTCGGTTGATTCTATAAACTATTAGTTATTAGTAACAGTAATTGTTATAGTCTTATTGGCTGCGGGAGTGGTAGCAGTAAAGTGAACTTCACCATTTACTGGGTTAGTTACTGTGTAACCAGTTAATTGACCATTAAATGCATTAAATATAGCAGTTGCTATTGTAGCAGTATTTTGACCAGCAGTAACAGAGATTGTTTTACTTGATGTAATAGATCCATCATTGAATGTTACTGTAATAGATCCATCTGTGGAAGCACCAGTTGTTACAACAAGTTTATTTACTTGTTGTGTACCTGCATTACCTGCCGTACCAGTTGCAGCAACTGTATCTAAACCTAGATCAGTAATAGCTGAACCATAAAAACTAAGTTTTGGTTGAACATTAAAAGCTGGTGAATTTTTGGTAACAAACACAAAGTGATCTGTGTCAAAGGTTACATCCACATTATCAGAACCTATCGCAGTATCAATTGCAGTATTAAGCGCCGCTGCTACTGCAGCTCCATCAGCCTGACTACCATCAATACTTGAAACATTTACTATATAATTTGCATCATTTACAGATACTCCAAAATCTTTTGTAGAAATATCTGGAGTTACGTCAGCTAAAGAAGTACCTGTCTTAGTAGCTTCAATTACTGGTGTAGGAGCAGCTCCAGCTGTTACTTGAGAAGCTGTTGCAGTTACTCCCGCACTTGCAACAGATATTGTAGTTGTATGCACAGCATCTTCAAGAAGTTTGTTACCTGCTTCATCAACAATGTTTGTTACGATTGGGAACGATAGAGTAACAGATTTATTTCCATTGCTGCTGAAAGCTGATGGGCTAATTCTAATTACAACTTCAGTTGCTTTAACTAAGTTAGTACCAGTAATTGCATTTTGACCATTTGCATTTAACGCACTTTCTACTGATACATTACTTGAAGCAATTCTTGTACCATTTGCATCACGAACTACTAGCTCTGAAACGAAATTAGTAAATGATGCACTGATACCTTCAGAGAAATGCAAAGTAACTTTGTTATTAACCGCAGTGTTATTATACTCACCTTTGGTAGCATCTTCGAAAACTGGTGCAATCGAATCTGCAACGTTAGCAGCTACAGTATTTAAAGTGCCATCCAGAACGTTACCATATGCATCTTTAACACCGTTTAGATTATTAAACACAAGTTGATACTTCTGAGCATCTCCATCTAAATCCCTATCAGTTGTAAATACAATATAACGAGGATTAGAATCGATTGTTGCGCTCACGAAGTAAGTGCCAAAGCCATTAGGTCCAGTTAGTCTAAATGCACTTGGATCTACAAAAGAAATCTGTTTGTTAAACTCAACAACTACTTCGTTGACAGCTGTCGCTTCGACTGATACTACATTAATACCAGTAGCAGAAGCTTTGCTTACTGTTGTCAACGCCGCCATATTGCCGTTTAGATCTTTAACACCCACTATTGTAAATGTTTGAGTAGTTAAGCTGCTAGCGTTTGGATAGTAGAATGTTACTGATTTCAAATCTGCTGCAATAGCTTTTAAAGATACACCAGAGATGTAAGCAAAAGTTACGCCAGTTGCATCAACTCTATAGTTGCTTAAATTCTTAAGTGAATCTTCATCCATTGCTTCGCTGAAGTAGAAAGTAATAGTATCTTCATCTGGAGTATCTCCACTGGATACTGTATATCCACTCATAACTGTAGGAGCTTGTGTATCGTTAGCTGTGAAAGCTAGGTTTTGTTCAGGTAAAAGATTCTTTCTAATAGTTGCATCTTTCATACCTTTAATATTCAAGGTATAAGATCCACCGTTAACACTTGTTAAACCAAGTAATGAAGCTGGCAGTTCAAGAACTGAATAGTTAGATTTCCAGTTCGAAGGAGCAATGGAACTAACAGAGAAAGATGTTCTTTCACTGCTACCTCTATATAAGGTAATAGTACCAGTATCGGTTAACATTGGCTTACTAAATGTTAATGTTACCTTGTTTGTTGCACTTACGGCAAGAGATACTTCAGGTAAAGTAGTATCATCAGTTACTTTGAATGTGTAAGTAACTTCATCTTTCACTTCGTTACCAGCCATGTCTCTTTGGCCTTTATATGCAATTACTACTTGGACAGTAGCTGCAAGATCAAGTTCTGTATTCAATCCTAACTGGAATTTGGTTCCATTAGACTTAGCTACAGGAGTTACATTTGATCTTGGAATAGTATTTCCATTCACTTTGAAAGTACCATAAGATCCATCAGCTCTTAAATCAACAGCTTCATTGAAAGTTACTTCAATTACATTCAAGCTAATAGCTTTAGCTGATTCAAGAACTGGCGCGGCTGTATCTTCAGCAACAGTAAACTCATATTCTCCTTTTACTGTTTTTAAATTTGCATAGTCAGATACACCTGATACTTCCAACTTATGTGTACCAGCTTTTATCGGAGTTGTAGTTTGTAACACAACCGTGTTATTTACATAGTTTTGAGTTGCTTTTGCAACTAAGCTTGAACCATCCAATTTAATGTTGCTATGCACAATGTATGCAGGGTTATTTAATTGTACAGGTTCTGTGAATTGCAACTCAATTTGTTTAGCATTAAGAGCTTTAACACCAGTTAATTGAGGAACAGCCAAGTCAGTAAGTACAAGATTTTGTGCAAAATTAGAAACTGCACTTCCGTTTACGTCTTTAACACCATTAACTTTAACTTCTACTGTGCTGCTTTGTTGTTTTGCAGCAGCTAATACAATGATTACTTCTTTACCATCTTCAGATAGTAATACATCCTCAAGTGTAGTGTTAGTCACTTTAACGGTGTTAGTGTTGACAGTATCCGCATTTAGTGCATTGTTAAACTGAACTTTGATGGTTTTTAAATTGTCGGAGTATACTTTCTCAACTTTAAGTTCAGTCACAGGTGGAACAAGAATTGTATTATAAATCACATACGCTGCATCTACTAAGATACCACGATTTGCATTTGCATGGTAATCTTTTGCTTCTTTAATAACTTGAGCTTTAAGCGCAGCATCTACGTATGGAGCTGCCCAAGGTTGAACACCATCAATCTTAGCATTCTCGTCAACTGTAAGTTTAAGAGCTCTTACCGTCACAGTTGCCACTTCAGCGATGGTTAATTTCGCATCAGGGCTGAAAGTTTTGGAGTAAGTGGATGTGCTGCCCATTAAACCAGCTTTAGCAACCGCTTCGATTACACCTTCTTTTTGAGCCCAGTGATTCTCAGGAACATCGATGAAGGAAGATTGTCCGGTGATTGGCTCAAGCTTGAACAAACGAACCAAGATAGCTGCCAATTCAGCGCGTGTTAATTCGCGATCCAATGCAGCAGAACCATCTTCTACACCGTTAAGTAATCCTTTTTCTTTAAGTTCGTTAAATTTCTGTTCTGTTGTCTTATCTGCCGCGAATGCGAACGCAGGGACAAGCAATGTAAGTACTAGTGCGAAAACTAGTAAAGAAGATAATGCTCTCTTCATAATTCTAGTTTCTCCTCCTCTAAATTGCGATCTTCTTCGATTCATATTGATAGATTGACTGCTCATTTCTCTCATCTCTTGTCACCCCCTCTCCAGAGTCGAGCAATGAATTGACCTCAGTTGCCTTTGGCTTAAATGGTCTACCAATAAAATAGGTAGAATCTCCATATTAGTATATAGGAATCAGCAGGAAACGTAAAGATGGTTTAGACAAACTTTTTGGAAAGCTTATCTAAAAATCATCTTATTGTCCCTTATTGATTCTACACCTATTTAAACGTGCATTATAAAGAAAAGTTGCGGTTGTTTTAAAAATTATTTCTGTAAAATTATGGACCGATCCGTTGGGTTATAATCTACCGTGAAACCCAACCACTCCGAGATATATCTGATGGGAACAAAGGTGATGCCGTCTACTTTTGCTTCCACCGGAACGGGGAGTTGCTCCCCCTTGCCCTGCACCAGCACTTTGTCGCTGTTTACAGTGAGAATGATATATTGCCTATTGTTTATGATTGTGATCTTCTTCGCTCTTTCATCGTAACTTACCGTAGCTCCTAAAGTTTCTGAGATAAAGCGAACCGGCACCATGGTGTATCCATCCCTGCGTGGGTGGACGTACGGCGCGGCTAGCAGGTCCTGCGTCGATCTTACACCATTCACATACGTATCCTTGCGATCCAGATATAGCTTGATGGTTGTCTTAGCAGTTGGTGTATTTCCCTGATTTGAATTATTTTGATTGGGCTGATTTGAATTCGTTGTATTTTTCTTAAACACATTCACCGGATTGGATTCCGTCCATGCGGTATCGCGTGATGTCTTGATTTTAAAGACGACTGTGCCGTTGTTAACCGGATTAAGGATTTTATTTGGATCATATACATCTATATATACCTCGGACTTACTGGCTATATCGACTTTATCAGGAACAAAGAAGGAGATGGTTTGTCCTGAAAGCTGCACTTTATTGATATCGATCGAATACCCGTTAACCGCAAGAGAGAGATTATCAAGCAGCTGCTGGCGCGTGATGGATTTGGGCAGGGTAATCTCGATCCAATCGTATCCGCCTTTTAATGTGCCTCCTAAACCTGTTTTAAACGTCATCGAGTAGCCTTGGATTTGATTATCAGTATCATAATTCGGTTCTACATAAAACGCGTAGGATGCACGCCCTTTTACTTCATATTGATACGAAGTAGCTGTGTCCTTGGTTGTGTATACATATAGATAATAGGTTCCCTCAACTTCCGGATGAAGGATTCTGGCCTTCTCATCAATGGTAATGGTTATGGATTGGTTATTGCCGATGTTCAATTTTGAAGGAACACGGAATGTTAACGTATTATTGGATATACGAACCATGCCTGAGTCAAGAGCGGTTGAATTTACACGGATATATTCACGGTCAATGAAGTCAGGTACTTTTACCGAGTTTAAAAATAAAATGGAAATCTCATCTTCGCCGCCTTTTAACGCTCCGGTACTGCTGGTTCGATAGGTAATCTCGTATTTGCTTGCCGCATTGGCATCTGGAGAGGAGAGCTTTAATCCTTGATTGGTTCCCTGCCCTAAAGTTCCTCCGATAGTCGTATAGTACGAACTGTATACATAGGAACTATCCTTGGATGTGCGCAGTTGAATGCGATGGGTAGTAGATGCGCTTGGGTTTTTAATCCCTGCTCCTGAAGCTATCAATACGTTCACATTCTGGTCGGCAGCAATTGATAGCCCGTTCGGCAGATAAATCTTTACGGTCTGCCCGCTAGCCTGAACCAACTTAGCTGTAAACCCATTGATCTGTACATAGCTTTCGGATATCCGGGATGGAATTGATGTGCCGGATGGGAATACCACTTCAATATAGTCACTGGCAGATCCAGAGATCGCTCCATTTGGGCTGGTTTTAAAGCTAATGGAATATTGCCCGGATTCATTATATCCATTCGGGTTCACACTAACAGTAGGCACAGATGTCGTTTCCCCGATCGTAACTGGAGAAAACGGGACAGGAACTGAATCGCTCGATGTATAAGCCATGATGGTATAGCTTCCGGCTGAACTGGGGTTATTCACATTAACCGTCAGTTTTACATTGCCTGAATTGGCGACCGAGAGTCCGCCAGGCACGGTGATTGTTAATGTCCCTGAACTAAATGATGCGTTTTGAGATAAGGTCTTATCATTGATTTTAATGTTGTTTCTGGACAGGTTGCTGCTTGTGATTGTGAATCCTGACGGAAACTGAAGATAGATCTGGTCCCCTTCTAGTAATCTTCCTTGATTGCTTACTCTAAATTGGATGTTATATTGACTAGTTTTCCCTTTGCCTGTATCGCTTAATACTATGGACGTTGGGCTGATGCTTGACCCGCCAATGGAATAGGAAAAAGAGGTGCTTGGCTTTGTATCGGCAGACGTGCTCACCTGAATAGTGTAATTGTTCCCTGTCTGAACCGGATTTCTGATTCCCGCATCCGCCGGGATTTCGATCTTCACATTCCCGCTGCTGTTGATAGATGAAAGCGCTGCGCTTGGTACCGGGATTTTAAGACTGTTCCCGTTTATCACTTGAACAGCGGATGAGTTGTAACCATTCACCTTGATTTTGTTATTCGGCACCGATGCAGGCAATCCGGTTGCCGCATTAAAGGTGAGCAGAATCCAGCTCTCCGCATCCAAAGTATCCGTAGAGCTGGTCTGGAATTGAATCGTATAGGCAGCCGCCTGATTTGCGGTATTCGGACTGACAATCACGGAAGCTGAAGTAGGCGAAGATTCCCTTAATGTAAATGGTACCGAAGCGATCCAAGTACTGCCTCCGTCAACACTGAAGTTGATCTGATAAGGACTCCCCTGTGGTGCAGGCGTGGAAGGATTTCGTATTCCAGCATTCTTGTCAATGTCGATGACTAACTGAACCTCGTTGCTCACTCCCAGCACGCCAGAAGGAATAGGTAGGATAAGATTATTCGGCTGCTGTATAGAAGGATTGGTATCCAATTCGTTTCCATTAATTTTCACCGCACTCTTTGGAATCGCTTTACTCGGAAGCATTCCGCCTGGAAATTGCAGAACCACAGAGCCAATATCCCCATTGGAATTGTCCACCGTAAACTCCATATGGTAAGCGGCGATTCTGCCCGTGATATCGGGATCAACGGTGGGAATAGAGCTGCCCGAAGCGGCATGGATCACACTTGGCTGTATAAGCGTGGCCATCAGCAGAAAAAGGCAAAGCATTATTGTCGCGTTTCTTTTCAATATCATGTTTACACCTCCAAGAACTAAAAACCTTCATAAGATCATGAAACAAAGATCCACCCTACATGAGATAGGGTGGATGATCGATCCTAAGGTTTAGGCAGTTTTTTCAGTTGGATCATCATCCGTACTGTAATGACTGCCATTTCTGCCCTGGTTAAAGTTGCTGTAGGTTGGAATGAATAAGTCGGTTTTGCAGCTTTCGGATCGTTGACCACACCGAGCATAATTCCTGCATTGGTCACAGCCTCGACCGCTTGCTTCGCATAATAACCGATATCCTTGGAATCGGTAAATGACTTCGCAAGCTTCTTATCCGCATCTTCCGGCGACTTTGCCAATTTGAGATTCATGGCTCGGGCGATCATCATGGCTGCTTCTTGTCTGGTCAGATACTCATAAGGTTCAAAAAATCCGGGATTCTTACCATTAATGATTCCTGCGCGAGCGGCAGTTTCAATATATTTGTAGTCGAAATCCCAGCTATTTCGGGAAGGAGTAACATCTATAAAGGTCGGCTGCAGCGGCTGAAGTCCGTTTGGATCACTATATGGCCCTGCATTGATGGGCAGATCAAGCGCCTTCACAATCATCTGCGCCATTTCTCCGCGCGTGATTGGCATATACACCCCGAAATCATTTCCGCTGCCATAGGGGTATGGTTCCATGATCCCTTTGGCAAATAAGGTTTCCAAGTCCACGCGGGCATATGGATGGTTCAACATATCATCAAATAGCTCACGCGTTTTCATTACCATATAATAGCCAAATCCCTTAAGCGGCACGGTAATTGTTTTCTTGCTTACATCTACAACTCCACCTAGATTTTGCCATCCGTTATAACTTCCATCATGATAGAAAACGGTCAGATTATTCTTCGTAGCATTCACAATGCTAGGATCATATTTAATGGTAAGTGTTCCGCGGTTGCTGGGTACCAGATTGTAATAGTACCGATCCGCGAATTCATTTCTGTGCCCCTCTACTTCTACTGGATCATCATTATCATCTGCATAATAAGGATCGCGTCCTCCCGGCGCAGATGTATCTCCCGCATCGATATAGTATAGCGGACTCGCATAACTAAACTTAGCAGGCAGTTCGAGTCTTGGCATCATTCTTGGGTTGGTACCGCCTAGCTCGCTAATCTGCCCTGTTGTGCGGTCTGCCACCCCGAAATAAAGAGGAACATCTACGTAGATCTGGCTGCGCACATCCCGAATCTCATCGCCTGGCCGGTCTGACGGCGGAGATAGTAACACGGTTCCTTTAGGGAACTTCAACTCAAGATTCTTATCAAAGGCGGTAAATGTGGTCTTCTTACCCAGAACATCGCGGAACTCTGCGCCATTTACCGGCGAATTGGCATTGTAGATCAGCAATTCATCCTTATTGCTTTTGCCGTTGATCTCCACGGTATAAGCGATTTTGTTCAGGCCCGGTTTTAGCGAAACGGTTGCTTCAAATACATAGTAGGTCTGGGGCAAGATTCTTCTCGTCCGATCATCATAACGGAAATCCGGATTGGATGTCTGCTTCACAGTTGCCACCGTCTTGCCAAAGGCAACCTTTGTCGCATTTTCGGCAAAGATCTTCACAGGGACTGAGTTGGTATTCACAATAATGTATGGATCGCTTACCCTTAATTTGGTTGGACTAATCACTTCCCAACCCTTAGGAGTGCGGGCAATTGAAACGACATATCGGGTTATGACGTTATTTATATCTGTTGCGACAATCGAATATGTGGTTGTGCCCGATTTAGTGAGAGCAAGCGGCATTACGTTTAGGATCTTATTTTTATTATCCTCAGTTAAACCATTATCATCTAATACACTCAAGAGATCCCCATATTCTTCATTCTTCATTGAAGCTGTAAAGCCAACATTGAAATTACTGGAATCAAAATAAGGTTTTACGAAAGGGTAGTCATTTAATATATTCCCAACATCCAAGTTTGAATTATCAGCTTCCCATGTATTATTAACCAGTTTGAATGAAGCAATCTTTTGCCCGTTTTTCTCTATATATACATTTGTTGCATTAGCAACATTGAATGTGAACTTATTCAGGAATAAAGAGTCTGTACGATAGCTCGTATCAGCCGGGTCTTTAGTCAGTTCAGCATCGCCGATCCATAGTTTCACGTCGCTTATGCTAGGAGTTGTCGAATTTAAATAAGCGATGTTATAAGTAAACGTAACGATAGGATTACGCGTGAGTTGGACGACCAATTGATTGTTGCCCGGACGCAATTTCCCTTTAATCACTGAAAAAGGTATTGCTATATTACCGGGGGTATTGGGTGGATTGTTTGGTGTTAATATATACCCATCATTACTCGTAGATTCAGTAATCTCACTACCATTGATAGTGATCTTAAAGCTTCCACTCTGCAGGTTATAATTGTATACCTTTAAATTTAGAGTGAGGTCATCCAGATTAGGCGTATACTGAAAGCTGTCCTCTATACTTATGGTCTCACCGTTATATTCATAGGTTGCATAGATATAGGGCGTAACGACCAGATTGATTTTATAGCTTATTTTCTTTTCTGTAATGCCATCATTAAAAATGAACTCAAGCACACCAGAACCCGTAGGAATCTTATACAGTGTATAATCAATAAATTCTGGCTCCGTGCCAGCGCCAGGAGCTTCATTATAGTCACCTTTGTTTTTGTCCAGAATGTTATTATTATATTTAATTTTAATGTGGCCGTTATTAATGTTGCTGATCGTTATATTATGAATGTTTAATCTTAATGTAGGAATTGGATCGGTGATTACATTCTCATAATAGGGTGAAAGAAGTACTCCGCTTTCCGAATTTGTAATATTATATAATTCATCAAATCTTGGCTGACTATCATCCCCAAAAATAAACTTATACCTGTAATTATTTACAGTCTTTGGTTTGGGTGAAGGTACCTTATTTCCGGCCGAATCTTTTTTAATTTCATTGTAAACATACGCTAATTCGATCTGATAGGTTTCCCCATCTACCAAATTGAGAGCCGACGGCGTAAATTCTGTTGAAGAAATCTTATATGATGTATATCCGGCTTGTCCACTTGGTTGTCCGGGAGCTGTAACATCAAATGATCCTTTTAAGTTCCCGTTATTATCCAAAATATTCAATTTGATCGAATCCATCTCTTTTTGATCTGCCACTTCAACAAACTTAAGTAGCGCTTCCCCGTCTATTCGCAGCTTATTATCCATGTCTCCTATTACCACAACAGGAGTCTTAGGGTTTAGTACAATTGGTTTATAATTAGGGTTAGAGCCACTTTCAGTAACGTTTGTTATTTTAACTTGATAGAATTGATCCGCATTGTTTTCATCTGATGTCGTAACAATGATTTTATATCTCTCCAGTGTTACCTCTTTATTATTACTTACGCCGCGAATCTCCAATTCATTCCATCCCAATTCAACCGGCACATTGATGGAAAACATGCCTGTCTTATTCACACTGGTGGTTACGCTATCCCCCGTGGTGGTATTCTTCACCACAAGCGAATCGGCATTCTTAGCTGTTCCATCCATTCCCGCTCTCAAGCGTGAGGTCGATGGGACTGTCACTACCGTAGGATGATCTGTCCATGGAGGGTTAAGCAAAGTACCATTAATCTTTAGATCTGCCAAGAAAGGCGTGTTGTTATACTGGATATAGACCGTATATGGATATACATAGCTTGATCCTCCTCTTTCAATGTAGAAAGAGATGGCATTTAATCCCGGTTTCAGTATGATATCAGTAAAAGTAAAGATATTACTTTGAACCGTTGGATGAATATTCTTCTGTTCAATCCAATCCTTATCTCCAGCTTGTTTCATTCTGATCCGCAGGTTCATAATTTCGTTGGAGTTCTCATTTAATGTCCCTGTCAAGGTAAGCCTTGAATCATAGACCAGATAAGGATTTGCTGCGCTGTTACCCGGATTAACTACAGGGGCTAGCAATGTAATTACTGGACTCTCTTGACTCTCATCAGCTGCCAATATAGAGGGAGTTATAGGTATACTGGTTAAAAACAACAGCAAAGCCAATATAATTGAGAACCTTCGCTTTGCCTTCACTGATGCGCTTGCCATTGTTTATCTCTCCTTTTCATCTTTTTCCTGTTCCCTTGGAAAACTGCCATTTCCGAAAGTTCTTCTATCTATCTTTATCGGAAAGAACTGCTGTCAATTTCACCCCTTTATGCCGATTCTTCTACTATATACGACTCCATAATTTGCTAATAGTTTCGTTTGAAGAGCAAAAATAGAACTATTTTACTAGAAATGAAAAAGACCCCGAACAGAGGAACCGACCTTTGGGTCAATCATCTATTCGAGGTCTATTGGTTAAAGAAGATCACTCATCTCATCAACTTTTTACTCTTACTACCCTAAGAATCACATCTTTTGAGCGTTTAAAGAAATTGGTTACCGGCTTATATGTGGTATGAATAATGCCGATCATCTCGGCACCTAAGGTAAGCAACAAGAAGATTACGGCGAGCAGCATAATTTCTACCCAGACGGTTGCGCGCGAAAAGAAGATGGCGCTTGCACCAAAGAATAAGCTTATGCCATAGATCACAAGCACCGTAGCGCGATGAGATAACCCCATGTTAAGCAGGCAATGATGCAAATGCTGCTTGTCTGGCGCAGAGATGGGACGTTTATTTGCCACCCGTCTTAATATCGCAAAGGCAGTATCCGATAGCGGCACTCCCAAGATCAAGATAGGCACGATTAAGGAAGCAAAGGCTGCCTGCTTAAATCCGAGCAAGGATAGTACCGCCATCATAAATCCTAAGAATAACGAGCCTGAATCTCCCATAAAGATCTTGGCCGGATGAAAGTTATAGAAGAGGAAAGCAATTAAACTGCCCAAAAGCGCAGCAGACAAAATGATCACAGGAATATTGCCCATCATGACCGCCAGAACCAGCATGGTGCCTGTCGCAATAGCGGTAACGCCGGAGGCAAGACCATCCAAGCCATCCATAAGGTTAATAGAATTGGTTACCCCAACAATCCATAGAATCGTGATGGGGATACTTAAGATGCCAAAATTAAAGGTATCGACTTCGCTAAACGGAAGATGGATAAACTCCATCTCCACCCCGAAGACAACCACAATTATAGCTGCAATCACTTGACCCAGCAGCTTATATGTAGGACGAATATCATATTTATCATCAAGAATACCCGTAACAAGCACCACAGTCGCAGCAATCGCCAATGCTGCAATCTCTTTATAGTCATCTACCATCCACCATACAGAAGCAACAAAACCTAAATATATGGCCAGCCCGCCGAGACGCGGCATGATGCGGTCATGTACCTTGCGCGCATTGGGCTTATCCACTGCGCCAATCCGAAGAGCAAGTTTCTTCACAAACGGCGTACAAATAAAGGTTACTACTAATCCTATTAGAAAAGGCAGTATGTAACTAAACATATCTGATATACTCTCCTTTAAGATTGAGCAGACCTTTTAAGATAGAACGGGTCTCCTCGTTAGTTTTGCACTATCTCTTTCTACTAAAAAGAACGTGCAGTACAAATTGAGGCAGAGCCAACATGCGTCTCCATCGCCAAGGCTCTTTAAGCAAACGATACAGCCATTCTACACCCAAACGCTGCCACAGTAAAGGGGCTCTTTTTACTTTGCCCGAGATCCCATCAAATGTGCCTCCTACACCCATAGCAAGATTGAACGGCAATTGATTCTGGTATTTTTGAATCCATTTCTCTTGCTTTGGCATGCCTAAAGCCACCAACAAAAGGTGCGGCCGATGGGACTTAATCTGCTCTACAATACTCGTTTCTTCATCTTCGTTAAAAAAACCATGATGAGATTGCAAATCGATATGGGGGTATTGCTCACGAATCTTATAATTGACACCCTCCATCACTTCAGGTGCCGCCCCCAATAAGTATAACCGCCATCTCTTCTCATTGGCAATGCTAAGCAATGAAATCGTTAAGTCATAGCCTGTGACTCGTTCTCTAATTGGCTTACCCAACAGCTTGCCCGCCAATAAGATGCCCACTCCGTCAGGCGTTACATAATCGGCTTTTTGAATAATTTTTTTAAACTCTTCATCTTTCTTCACCAGCATAACCACCTCGGGATTAGCGGTGATCACTCTAAATTTATGTCCTTGTTCAATCTCTCTTACCAATTCATCTAACGTTTCTTGAAAAGAAGAAGAGATAAAAGGTATTCCCATAATCTCTTCCCGATGAAGAACGGTCATCGCAAAACCATCCTCTCCACTAATGACGTGACTTAATGATAAAATGTTGCAATTACTCTTGCTTCGGCAATTTTTGCATCAGTTGCAGGATATCTGCTCTTTTTTGCTCTTATATATTATCATACTCATTTTGAAAGAACTATCTTTTTAAAATTTGATGGGGATGTTAATCTCTACAAGTTTCTATGGAAAACAGGTTAATTAGACCAAAAAAAGAACCTTAGCTTTAACTCATAAAGCAGAGGTTCCTCCAGATTACTTCACATCCATTCTCTCTTTTTCCACTATTCCGGCCAAATACTTTAGAAGTTCATCCCGCAAATCCTCGCGCTGCAGTGCGAATTCGATGGTCGTCTTAATAAAGCCCATCTTCTCTCCCACATCATAGCGGGTGCCTTCAAAGTGATAAGCATAGACCGCCTCCTGCTGATTCAGCTTGGAGATGGCATCGGTCAGTTGGATCTCTCCCCCTGCGCCCGGCTCTTGATGATCGAGGATGGCGAAGATGCTGGGCGTAAGAATATATCTCCCCAAGATCGCCAAGTTGGTTGGGGCCTCTTCGCGTTTCGGCTTCTCAACAAGGCTCTCCACGGTGTAGATGCGCTCATGAATCTCCCGACCATTTACAATCCCGTAGCGGGAGACCTCTTCCTCAGGTACAGGCTGCACGCCGATAATGGAGGCATTATAGCGGTTATAGAGCTCCATCAGTTGCAGAAGGCAGGGCTTCTCGGCTTGTACAATATCATCGCCAAGGAGGACGGCAAACGGCTCATCGCCGATAAACTTGCGCGCGCACCAGATGGCATGTCCCAAGCCCTTCGGCTCTTTCTGGCGGATGTAGTGGATATCGGCGAGCTGAGAGGGTCGCCTCACCTCTTCAAGCAGGTCCAGTTTCCGCTTTTCGAAGAGATTATGCTCCAGTTCAAAATAATTATCAAAATGATCCTCGATCGCGCGCTTCCCTCTGCCCGTCACAATGATAATATCCTCGATGCCGGATGCCACCGCTTCTTCAATAATATACTGAATGGTCGGCTTGTCTACGATGGGCAGCATCTCTTTGGGCATGGCCTTGGTAGCCGGGAGGAAGCGCGTTCCAAGCCCGGCAGCTGGAATAATCGCTTTACGTACCTTCATCTTCTTCTCCCCTTCGTTGAAATCTGTTGGTTAAAAAACAAACTTATGTACTTTCATTCCCATATTCAAGTATTATTCTTTCTTCTCTCCCAGGGCGAACATCAATTCACCCTCGGCTGCCAATTTACCGTCTACGGTAGCTCGTCCGGTTCCTTTGCCGATCGCCCCCTTTAGTCGGGTAATCTCAACCTCCAGACGAAGCGTATCGCCGGGGCGAACCTGCTGTTTAAAACGGAAGTTATCGATTCCAGCGAGGAAACCAATACGGCCGCGGTTCTCCTCCTTCATCAGCATCGCCACGGCTCCTACCTGCGCCAATGCTTCTACGATCAGCACCCCCGGCATCACCGCATACTCAGGGAAATGCCCTTGAAAAAATGGTTCATTGATCGTAACATTCTTAATCCCTACCGCACGCACACCCTCTTCCAGTTCTTCAATCCGATCCACAAGGAGAAATGGATAGCGGTGGGGAATGATCGCCTTTATCTCTTCGATATGAAGCATATGATAAATCCTCCTCTTTAACTTGATACTAACTCAACTATACCTAATTTAGGATATCTAGATCAACCAAACAATGGGAATCGCTTTGGATGAAAAGATAAATATTGCTCCCGTCAAATTCCGCGGGAGCTTACAGAACCATGCGATTGATTTTCCGAAAGGCAACATAATAGATGGAACTTGTAATAAAAGCGAAAACGATTACCCCCCAGAGAAAAGGCTCTGCATAGGGAACGCGAAACATAATGAGCAGGAATGCGATATAAAATAAGACCGTGGTGATTTTGCCATAGAGGTTAGCGGGGACTGGTTTTTTCCCCTTTACGTGGAAGAAAGCCGCGCTTACAATCATGCCAATATCGCGGATAAAGAAGACGGCAGCCGCCCACCAGCTGATCATCTGCGCGATTAGGAAAGAGAGAATCACCGAAATCATCATCAGCTTATCGGCCAAAGGGTCGAGCAGGATTCCGATTTGTGTCACCCATTCATATTTGCGGGCCAGATATCCGTCCAGCATATCGGACAATCCAGCGACGACAAGAACCAAAAAGGCAAGTTCCGTATTATATGGATGATTGGAGAAAAAGAGAAGAAAATAGATCGGAATCAAAAAAAATCTTCCGATGGTAATCAAATTGGGCAGATTCACTTATATCCTCCTCTTTTAAGAGGTGAGAAATTTGAAATCATCACAAATGAAATCGGCAGTAATGCCGATTTCCGTTTAACCAAATATGAGGTCGAATAAATGCTTCCATGTAGAGAAGGAGAGAGCCTCTCCCAAGGGTCTCTTGCCCACGACGGTATAACCCAAAATCATACCAACCCATCCCGAGCCCAAAACCAATCCTGCGATAATCAAAGCCTTGCTCCATAAAGGCATCGTCTTCTCTCTCTTCTTGGGAGGTTGGGTCCCGGCAGGTTTGGGACGCGGTCCCTCTGGACCTGAAGAAGTTCTCTGCTGAATTGGGTTTGTGCTTCTGTTCGGCCGCGGCAGTTGAATGCGTTGGCTGCTGCCAACAGGTCTGCCTTCTCTTGGGTTGTGTGGTCTTGGTGTTTGTTCCATCATCGTAAGACTCCTTATCTGCGAATTAGTTCATTTGCCAACCCCAGCATCTGATCGCTAATTTGCAGGGATCTGCTTAACATCTGCATCGTTCTTTGCGCAGCGAGCAAATCCGTCATCTCTTTCGACAGATCGACATTGGAGCTTTCTAATGCACCTTGAACGATAACGGTTTGTTCAGCCGGTATGGGGTTGGCCGGATTGGCAACCGCATCGGCCAGCCAATTGCCATTCCCATCCCGGATCAATAGCTGCGGATGATCAAATCGATATAATCCCAGCCGTCCAATCTCGTATTCGTTGCCTTCTGCATCAATCTCCACCAGGGTTCCATTTGATAATACCTTAAAAGTGCTGTCCATGGCAAATGAGATAGGATCTCCATCCTCATTCAAGACAAATTCTCCGTTGCTGGTTACCAGATAGAGCTGATCGTCGATCGGTGAAAGCTTAAAAGCGCCATTGCGGGTATAGCGATAATCATTTTCGTCGATATCGCCGCTTTGATTCAGGTCTTGAGCCACCCGAAAGAAGCCTTCCCCTTCAATCATCAGATCGGTGGGAATATCTGTATCTTGTCTGCTTCCTTGGGTAAATTGCACAGGAGTTCCCCTGACGATAACCCCATTCCCCATGCGAACCATCTCTTCTGTTATACGTCCATTGGCGCCAATGGTTTCACCGCCGGGCTGATTGTTGATCTGCTGATAGAGAATCTCGCCGAAGACGGTATCTTGGCTTTTGTATCCGGCTGTATTCAAATTGGCGATATTGTTGGCAATCGTATCCACTTTGGTTTGCAATGCGCGCAAGCCTTGTGCCGCTCTTAACATCGATTCATTGATCATCGTTCTACACCCTTCCGATCTCGGTTACAGCTTTCTCCAAGGTGCGATCCGTTGCTTGCAGCACCCTCTGATTGGCTTCATAATAGCGAAAGCTCTCCACCATCTGTGTCATCACCTTGGTGACATCTACATTGGATTCTTCAATTGCGCCTTGAGCCACCGTAAAATGCCAGCCTTCCATGGCGGGATCGGCCGGATCGATGGGAGCAAGCGCTTGTCCATCAACCGTTCGGAAATATCCATTTTCCGCTTTGACCAAAAGGCTGCTTGGATTCTCAACCATTACCAATCCAAGTTGAACGAAATCAACATCCGCAGGGTCATCCGCATTGGTTAAGGTGATGAACCCGTCTGCTTGAATCTGCAACTCTCTGCCGTCTACTTCAATCGGATTGCCGTTTTGATCCAGAACAAGGTCTCCGCTATATGTGGCAAGCTGCCCCGCCGCGTTGGTCATCCATCTGCCGTCACGCGTATATAAGGTATCTCCGTTTGCCGTCCGTACACTGAAGAAGAGGTTGGCAACCCTGCCATCATCATGTTTCAGATCTTGAGCAATCGCAACGTCAAACGGGTTGTTGGTATATGTAATCGGACCTGTGGCAAATTGAGGGATGATCTCATGCGTGTATACCCCTCCGGATAAAGGGCCGATGGGTACCGCGCCGCGGGAAGTGGGGACCGATGTATTGTCTACCTCTACCCCCTGTAATTCACGCATGCGTAAAATCAACATCTCCGGAAAAGAGCGCAGTGCCTGTTCATCCGATTTGTAGCCGACTGTATGCGCATTGTTGAGATTGTTGGTTAATACCTCTTGTCTCCTTTGTCCCGCCAGCATCCCGGATGCGGCGGTATACAAGCCTCTAATCATTCTTCCTCACCCTATCTTAGATCTTTTCTCTTTGGGCGCACGATCCAGGTATTCCAGCAGGATTCCCGTTCCATTTGCCACACAGGACATAGGATTCTCCGCCACTAACACCGGTACTTTAAGTTCTGCGGCAAGAAGCTGGTCCAATCCATGCAGATATGCGCCGCCTCCCGTGAGAATCACGCCTTTATCGATAATATCGGCGGATAGCTCCGGAGGTGTTCTCTCCAATACATTTTTGGCGGCTGCCACAATGTTGCTGACCGATTCATGCAATGCTTCCAGCACTTCGTTGGAGTGGATCTTAATGGTCTGCGGCAAGCCGGTAACTAGATCACGTCCGCGAATCTCCATCGATTCGTTGCGAGCTCCCGGAAATACTGTGCCGATCTGAATTTTGATATCCTCTGCTGTCCGTTCGCCGATGAGCAGCTTATACTTTCTTTTGATAAAGTTCAATAGGTCCGCATCAAGCTTGTCCCCTGCGACCTTAATCGAAGAGGCGGTGACGATTTCTCCCATGGATAATACAGCAACATCTGTCGTTCCACCGCCTATATCGATGACCATGTTTCCGCTTGGTTGGAAGATGTCCATGCCTGCGCCAATGGCTGCTACCTTCGGCTCTTCCTCAAGGTATACTTGCCGTGCTCCGCAGCGTTCAGCCGCTTCTTTGATAGCTTTCTGCTCTACTGAAGTAATATTGGTCGGAGCGCAGATCAAAATTCTTGGGCGAAACAAGAATCCTTTCACGCCGATCTTCTGCAAGAAGTACTTCAGCATCGCTTCAGTAACTTCAAAATCGGCAATTACCCCATCGCGGAGTGGTCGAATGGCAACAATATTTCCCGGAGTTCGCCCCAACATACGCCTTGCTTCTTCACCTACCGCCAGTACGCGGTTGGTATTCGAATCAATCGCAACCACACTCGGTTCATCCAGTACGATTCCTTTTCCCCTCACATATATGAGTACATTGGCTGTTCCCAGGTCGATTCCAATATCTTTTCCAAACATTTACGAAGATCCTCCCTGCTTTAACATCGAAACTTGGTTCTTTAACAATCAGTATATCGTATGTACTATACTTATTTCTAGGAGGTACAGGGAATTTATTTTGTTTATTTTTCCATCTGTGGTATTGGTTTTATCCGCTTATTACTCTTCGGATTACTCTGCGAGGATTTTCGTCACTTTTGTGGGCATTTCTCGGGCCCCACAAAAGTACTCGGAATATGCTGCGAAGCTGTTCTTCACTTTTGTGGGTATCTTTACGCTTCCAGCATCTCCTCGTAGCTTTCCCTCAGTTTTGGATTCTTTTTACGCTTGTATTTAATTTTTGTCGCCTCTCCCCCCCGCAAGTGTCTAATTGACTTATGATATTCTAGGATTTCCTTAACTTGATTGGCTAATTCCGGATTAATTTCTGGAAGTCGCTCAGTCAAGTCTTTATGCACGGTGCTTTTCGATACACCGAACTCTTTTGCGATGGACCTTACGGTGCGCCGGGTCTCTACAATGTAGTGACCGATCTTAAGCGTCCTCTCCTTGATGTAATCATGCAACACCCTCGCCTCCCTGTATCAGATAGTCTGATACATTATATTGGGAGGCAAGATTCATTATTCTACCTAGCCAAGCCTGACAAGCATAAAACAACCCAAAAAAGTGAAGATCACATTCGATGCTTATTCCTATTACTTTTTTGGGAACCCTGTTACCCACAAAAGTGACGTGATCGCTTCGAAGCTCATTCCGATTACTTTTGTGGGGACCCAGACTATACACCCAAAAAAGTGAAGATCACCTTCGATGCTTATTCCTATTACTTTTTTGGGAACCCTGATACCCACAAAAGTGACGCACTCGCTGCCAAGCCTACTCCGATTACTTTTGCGGGGACCCAGACTATACACCCAAAAAAGTGAAGATCACCAAAGTGAGAGGATCTACGCACAAGAGTGATTGGGAACGACGTTGCGTGTTTATGGATCGATTACAAACCCAAAAAAATTAGGGAAACGGTTATCTTATTTATCGGAAGAAATCTATAGAGTCTTTATTACTCCCTGAACAGTAACATTAACCCCTTTATCTCTGGTAAATTGACGAGAAGATCGGTATACTGGTTGTGCATCTGTGCTTTTCAATTTTTGGCTTTACATTTTGTTAAGCACGATGTTTGGTTTAGGTCCAATGATATGATAAATGGAGATTGGGGGGATAATTTGGTGGACGAAATCCAAAAAGAGAAAATAAATGATTTATCAGAAGAGGAAATCGGTTTATTGAATATCAGCGTCAATCAGTTTAAATCAGGTATAACAAGGGAAAAACACCCAGATGCCATAAGATATTGTGACTGGTTAAATGAAAAGTTAGATATCAACTGTACTGCAAAAGGACAAGACAGACATACTGAAGAACACGAAATGAAGCATCATCCAATAAGGCCAAGAAGAGGCGACATTTATTTGGCCCAATTAGGACAAAACATTGGAAAAGAGATTAATGATAAGCATCTTGTTATTATTATGCAAAACAATAAAGCTAATATTTTTTCAAACACTATTGTAGTAATACCTATTTCAAGTAGTGGGAAATTATATGACGGCCACGAAAAGATAGAAGATAAAGATATTAAAACAGGAAGATTAGATAAATTACCTTCTAAGGCTAAGACAGAGCAAATTCAGTTTATTGACAAGGCTCGACTTATACATAAGGTGGCTGAACTTGAAGACATAGCAATGCAGAGAATTGCGCGGAGGCTAAAGAAAACTCTTGACTTATAAATTTGGGCGGTGTTACAATTTAATTGACAATAGTGTTTTATTTAGCTTAACAAAGGTTAAGCACTTGGCTATGTGAATAGCGTTTTTTGAGAAAGGCAGCCGATGAGGTTGCCTTTCTCACCATGTATATTTTTTGCCTTAGCTAGCATAGAATATTATTGCAAATATTTAGTTCAACTTTAGGTTGAACACCTATATTTGTTGGCAGGAGGGATATTACTCTCCTGCACCTTTAAATCGATAACAAAGTTCTCGGAAGCCGTCCGGGAGTTTTTTATTGCTCAAAGACGGAGAGATATATGTGCAAGTGCAAAGGCTGTATTTGGGGAACATGGTTGACACGCCGGAAGGTGTCTTGTAACCAAACGCAGAATGAATGCGCTGATTGTTGTAAAACACCTTGATGTACTCAAAGATGTAGTAAAAACGAATACTCTTAACCGTCGCAAAATTGATGCACATATACAAAAAAACAAGACAGGCAGTTCCCTGTCTCGTCCATGGTACTCATGATCTTTTCATTAATTCTGTTGCGGAAGATAAGTGACTGGATTCATAGGTACTCGGTCTTTGTTATGAACTTCAAAATGCAAATGTACACCTAGGTCTTTGCCAATGGCATTTCGTCCGGCCGTACCGATTTTCTGACCCTTTTCCACTTTATCTCCGACAGCTACTTGGAAATCCCCCAAGCTTTGGTAGACGGTAATGCGATCTTCGCTGTGCTTAATCTCTACCAGGTTTCCTACTACCGGGTCTTTCTCCGCGCGGATTACTTCTCCGCTTGCTGCCGCTAAGATATCAAAGGAAGTTGTTCCATCAATCGTCAGGTCAAGTCCCGTATTGGGATAGATGGTATTGGAGTATTGGAATACTGTTTTAGCCTTATCTTCCTCTGAAGCTTGATCATCATAGAAGCCTCTGGCTATTTGAGCGCCGCTATCTTTAGCAACCGGCCAGTCCAGATTTTCTTCCGGTGTATTAACGGTTACTGTAGAGTCTGTGCCGCTCGCCACACCATCACCTTGATTGTTCACCACTTCAGGAAGGAGTTCATCCTGATCAATGCTGTATTTGTCGGGAGACTGTACCTGAAACCAGACGATAAGGGCAAGGATAAGTGCTGCTGCTCCTAGGTAAACTGCGGGATAGACCCATTTTTTGCTGAGTACCCTTTTCCATGAGCTTACTTCTGCAGGTTTCTGTTTCTCTTCTTTGTTGTTTGTGTTTCCAGTTTGGTTTGGATTTTTTTCTTTATCCATAGATATTCATCACCTCAGGAACATCTTGGACAAAAAAAAGCGCAAATATACATATGATTCCTACGAACCGCCATATTTATGCATTAAATTTTACAATCATTATCTTATAATCCATTCCCGATAATCCGTCAATTCTACCCCCTGATAGTAGTACTTCAGTATTTCAACCGCCTTCTTCCCCTCTTTTGCCATGCCGTCGGCACCCCATTGGCTCATCCCAACTCCATGTCCGTATCCATACGTTGTGATCAGCAATTGATCCTTGTCGCGCTGCCAAGTAAAGCTTGAGGAATTTAACTCCAGCTTTTCACGCACCTCCCGCCCCGTAAAGGTTTTATTTCCGATAATGATCCGATTGATGCGCTTTCCCGTCGTCCGGTCGATCACCTTGGACCAATTTTGCGCATCTCCCAGATTTGAAATCTTCACTCCCAATTTCTGTTCTAACGTCTCAATCGGCATGCGAATCGTCTCCTTATAACGCGGAGAAGAGAGATCCCAAGGCGAAGGCACGCTTCTTAAATAAGGGATTTCCGTCTGCCAGTATTCTTCTGCGTTCTCCGTATAGCCGTTGCTGGTGGAAAAAAAGGTGGCGTTAATCGGCTGATTCTGATAGGTAAGAATCAATCCCTCCGTCTCTTTGACCGAACGAGCGATTTTTGCCCGGTTCTCCTCATACAGGGCTCCCCATTGCTCCCGTAATGTTTCATCATCGAGATAGACTTGATGCTGGATCGAATCATTTACCCAGGCCCCAGTAGGGACATCGGAGAAATCCTTCTCTACGATGCGGCGAATCAGATAGGTGCGGGCTGTGATGGCTTGCGCCTTCAGAGCCTCCATTTCAAATTCGGGGGGCATCTCCGCAGCAACCACTCCGATCAAATACTCTTCCAAAGGAAGCTTCTCCACCTTATTCTCTTTCGTGCGATAGAGCGGGATTTCAATGGTTAGATCTTGGTACATGTCACCTTGATTCTCCATTGTGGCTGAGGCATAAATGGCAGATTGTTTCGCGGGTAAGGTCATGCCTGTAATCCATATGGTAAGGAAGGTGCTTACGATAAATAGAAGAATGAGAAGCGAGGTAAGATGAATTGCTTTTATCCGCATCATTGCAAGATTCCCCCTGTTGTTCCGCTATGATTTAAATCTAGTATTAAATATATAAGCTAGAGTTAGGGGGTAGAACTAAAAGAAGGATAATCATATCGTCTTACGCTCAACCAAGAGCTGATGCTTCTCATGCTTTTCCAGTTATGGTAGTATACTAGTGTAACATTTTGGGATTACTCATAAAATTTAATCATAGAGGTACATAACTTTGACTAAGAAAACAAGATACTGGAAGGAATATTTGTGGATTATCTCTTTTATAAAACCTTATAAATGGAAAATGCTTCTCCTCATCCTTTGCGGATTAATGATCTCCGCTACATCGATGCTTATACCAAAAGCAATCCAATTTTTTATTGATACGGTTCTACCTGAAAAAGACTTACGATTATTTCTTTACTTGATGCTATTCATCCTTGTGATGATATCTATCATGATTCTGGCCACGGGAGGAAAAAACTTACTTCAACGCATCATTCATGAAAAAGCAGCTAAAGACCTGCAATATACCATTTTTCAACATTTGCGAAAGTTAGGTTTTTCCTATTTTGAACAAAACTCTACTGGAGAGACGCTTTCACTTTTAAATACCGATGTTCAGGATGTGCAGCGCATCTACCGTGAATATTTTCCGGAGATTGTCCTACAAGCGATCACGTTTATCATCGCCTTTGCGATGATCATCACGATGAATGTGACTCTATCATTAATTCTTATACCTTGTTTCCTCTTATACTATACCATCGGTCCTTGGGTAGAGAGACAAGCCTTTCTATTCTTAAAATCATACAACGAACAAAGAACAGATTTAGAGAAAGAGATCTACGAGAACATGTCTTCCATGCAGGAGTCCAGATCATATCGACTGGAAGAATGGAACAAGATGAGATTTTTAAGACGTTTTAATGAGATGAACAAAACTTGGATCTCCTCGGTTATATTTGCGCATACACGCGGCTCTGTCCGACGTTTTACCATCTATCTGGCTATCTTTATCTTATTTCTATATGGGTCCTACCTTGTAAGAAACAATGAATTATCGGTAGGTGAATTTGTAGCTTTTTATCTTTATTTCTTTATCGTGATGAATGCTCTAACCTTTACAGTAACTTTAACCACTGAGCAATATACTCTGATGTTTCAAGCACAAAGGCTGTATAACTTCTATAAACGTGTTCCCGATGTGCAAGAGCCAGAGAATCCTCTCTCCATCGCTAATGTAAAAGGAGAAATCATTTTTAAAAATGTTTTTTTCAGTTATCCAGCCCATCCTCAAGTGATAAATGGAGTTAGTTTCCATATTGAGGCTGGACAGAATGTCGCTCTAGTAGGGGAAAGTGGCTGTGGAAAGTCAACATTATTAAAGCTTCTTGGACGCTTTTATGATGTGGATCAGGGTGAGATTTTATTAGATGGAATATCTATACGAGATCTATCCTTTGCAGAATTACGCTCCAGTATTGGCTATGTATTTCAAGAAACCTATTTATTTGGTACATCCATCTTCGAGAATATCCGCTTCGGCAGACCTGATGCCTCTGAGGAGGAGATCATAGAGGCTGCTAAAAGAGCGTTTGCCCATGAATTTATACTTGATCTTCCAGATGGGTATAACACGTTAATCGGAGAACGAGGATATAAATTATCGGGAGGACAAAAACAACGTATAGCCATTGCCCGCATGTTTGTCAAAAATCCAGTCATTCTCCTCTTAGATGAAGCCACTTCAGCATTAGATAATATTAGTGAAGCCAAGGTACAGCAGGCGCTAACGGAACTATCCAAGAATCGGACAACAATTACCGTAGCTCATCGCTTATCTACGGTACAGAACAGTGACAAAATCATTGTTCTGGATCGAGGGAAGGTTGTTGAAGAAGGAACATATGATCAACTTATGCAGAAGAAAGGGAGCTTATCTCGATTGATTCACGGTAATCTGATCACAGTGGAGGGATCAGTAGAATGAAACACTATACCTGGCTGTGGAGGCACCTGGCAAATGTGAAATGGGGGCTTTTACTCTCACTTGGATTATTGGTCATTTATATGCTGACAGACTTTGTGATCATCGGCATTCAGAAATGGATCATTGATGATGTCTTTATCACAGGCAATTATGATCAATTGTGGTTCTATCTATCCATTTTTGCTATTGGCATTGTCAGTTTTCTTCTCTTAAATCCCATCAGTGCCTATTTTCGGGATAAAGTTTATAACAAACTACATCTAGGTCTCTCTACAGATTTGCTGAAGCATATCCATGCATTGCCTTATGATCAATTCCAACAGGAAAGAATTGCTCGTTATGTTTACTTTTTTACCCAGGATGTTCGCCAAAGTTCAGAGGCGATCGCCAGAGAAATACCTGCCGGAATTCAGCAATTGTTGAAAGTAATCTTATTAATCATCATCATCGGTTGGTCAAGTCCCAGCATTTTAATTTTTGTTATTGGTTTTAGCAGTATTTATTTTATTTTGGGGCGCATATTCGCTCCAAGGATAAAACAGATTCACAAACAGGTTCAAAAGCATAAATCTAATCTTCTCGTTCATATTGAGGAGGGAATCTCTGCAACCCGAGAAGTGATTGCCTTTCATCGGGAAAAGTGGGAGTCTGCACTATATAATCGGTTATTCACAAAATACTATAATGAGGTAGTTAAAGAAGGAAAACTTGAGAATAAGCGTATCTTTCTTAGTGAACCTCTAAAATGGGGAGCCACTCTTGTTGTATTGGCATATGGCGGCTATCTGGTAATTCAAGGTACTTTAACCGTTGGGCTATTTGTTGTCATTTATCAGTTTTCGTCACAATTGATGGAAGCTCTACAACGCTTATTCCAATTCATTATAAACATTTCTGGCAGGCTGGCCTATATTGAACGATTGGATGGACTATTTAAGCAAGAACTGCAAAAAGATGGTTTTATTCCATTTTCAGATAAAGTTGAAACGATTGCTTTCGATCATGTTTCTTTTTCATATCATCAAAAATACAAAAACGTCTTAGATGATGTAAATCTTGTCATAAAGAGAGGGCAAAAAATCGCTTTTGTAGGCAAGAGCGGCAGTGGTAAATCAACGATTGTACAGTTGTTAAGCAGGGCATATGAACCTTCTCAAGGTAGAATAAAGATAAACGGTTATTCACTAAATGATCTAAATCGTGAAGATTGGTTAAAAAAATTGGCGATCGTCTTTCAGGAGCCTTATATCTATCAGGGAACCATTCTATCCAATCTGACTTTAGGCAGAGAATTCACATTAGCAGAAATTGAACATGCCTGTCAAATTGCACATATCCATTCCTTTATTCAATCATTGCCTCAAGGCTATGAGACGTCTGTCGGAGAAAGAGGAGTAACCCTGTCAGGTGGGCAAAGACAACGCATTGCACTAGCAAGAGCCATTCTATTGAAGCCCGAAATTTTAATTCTGGATGAAGCCACCTCTGCTTTAGATATGGAAACTGAAAGAATTGTGCAGCAGAATTTAGATCAGGTGATGAAGGATGGTATAACAATCATCATTGCACATCGATTATCCACCATTGAAAATGCCGATGTGATCTATCTACTTGATCATGGAATTATCGCTGAGTCAGGATCACACGCATCTCTTTTGCACAAGCAAGGTAAATATCACAGACTATACCTCGAATTTCAACCCCAATGAGCCCATGGGACGGGTATAGAAAAAGGATGACCAATGGCCATCCTATAAGCCGATCAATTTCTTAAACCGTGCGATCTCCCGCTCATTTTCGGCTTCTTTCTGCCAGAGGATATCCATTTCACCCTTATAGCGGGTCAGCAGTTCTTGATGTCGGACCTTATTCAGCTCAATTTCTTCGTCCAACTTCTGTTCCAGCCGCTCCAAACGCTGGTCATGCTCGATCAGCTTTGCATTGTTAGTACCTACCATCTTGATCAGATCGGCTGTCATCGTTTCAACCTGATCGATTCGTTGATCAAGCTGTGTAAAGCGTTCATCCATCTGCTCGAATCGACGATCGATTTGCTCAAATCGCCAATCGATCTGCCCGAACCGTTGATCGATCTGCTCGAATCGTTGGTCGATCTGCCCGAATCGTTGATCAATCTGCTCGAACCGTTGATCGATCTGCCCGAACCGCTGGTCGATCTGCTCAAATCGCCGGTCGATCTGCCCGAATCGTTGGTCGATCTGTGCAAATCTGTCATCATGCTCATTCAGTTTGGCTTGGATGTCACCCGTCATCTGTATCAATGATGTCAACATTTCCTGCATCTGCGCAAGGCGATCTTCACTCATACAGATACCCCTCCAACCAATCATTCCAATTATGATATATTATACCATACCATCTCTAGCGATGTACAGGATGATTTTAGACAATTTGTCGTATCGATTCGTTTAATATCGGAATTGGAGTACCTGTGCGAATAATGTCAGCGCCCATCGCGGAGAGCTTATTCACCAAATCGACATACCCGCGGTCAATATGATGGAGCTCCGTGATCTCCGTCCTGCCCTGTGCCGCAAGTCCTGCAAGTACAAGAGCCGCGCCGGCGCGCAGGTCGGTTGCAGTTACCTTGGCACCAACCAATTGCCCGCCTTCAATCACAGCGATACGGCCGTCTGTACGAATCATCCCATTCATTCTTACCAATTCAGGCACATGCATGAAACGATTTTCAAAAACGGTCTCCGTAATTACCGAGGTTCCTTGCGCAACAGATAGGATCGCCATAAATTGGGGTTGCATATCGGTTGGAAAACCCGGGTACGGCAGCGTCTTAATATCGGTTGCCTTTAATGGGTGACTTGCCACAACGTGGATGCCGTGCTCCTCCTCGGCAATATAGACTCCCATCTCGCGCAGCTTCGCTGTTACCGACTTAAGATGATCCGCAATCGCTCCTTCGATAAAACCATCTCCACCGGTGATGGCAATGGCAGCCATATACGTTCCTGCTTCAATGCGGTCCGGAATCACCGTATGCGCAGTTCCCTTAAGTTCTTCCACCCCTACAATGCGGATCGTTCCGGTGCCTGCGCCTCGTATGTTGGCCCCCATCGCATTCAGATAATTGGCCAGATCGGTGATCTCCGGTTCCTCGGCGGCATTCTCAATAACCGTTTCGCCATGAGCGAGAACGGCTGCCATCATAATATTCTCCGTTGCGCCTACACTTGGGATGTCGAGATAGATCTGCGTGCCCATTAAGCGATTCTTTACGCGTGCCTCGATATGTCCCTGATCGAAATGAATCTCCGCTCCCAATGCTTCAAATCCTTTGAGATGCTGGTCAATGGGTCTGCTTCCGATTGCACATCCACCCGGGAGCGAGATTCTTACTCTCCCCATCCTCGCAAGCAATGGCCCCATCACCAGAAATGAAGCCCTCATCTGCCCCACCAATTCGTATGGCGCCACTACAGAAGCAATCCTGCTGGCATCTATCGTTAACCGGTTATGAACAAACTCGGTTTCCACTCCTAATGATTCCAATACCGCTTTCATTGTACATACATCTTGGAGAAGCGGAACTTCTTCAATAATGCTGATCCCTTTCGTTGCCAATAGCGATGCTGCCATTATGGGTAAAACCGCATTCTTTGCTCCCTGTACCTTCACACGTCCGTATAAGGGTTTACCCCCATGGATAATAATTGTATCCAATCCTAATTCCCCCCTAAAGACTTCCCAAGCTGCTTTATTCATCATGCGAATTGATCGGATTGCTTTACGATGTAATCTTCATTTCGTCCGGATATGTAACGATCGATAAAATCTGTTCCAAAGATATGCTGTCTATGGGAATGGCTTTCAATGGTCCTTAACTATTTCGTAACTTGAGGTTGCTTCTAGTTTAACAAATTAAATGGGCGCCTATTCCCTGCTTCATTTATACAATCTAAGGCTAAATTGTTATTTTCACCTAACCCGGATTTAAGGACTATACTCTATGGTATGATCGTACAAGGACTTCGTTACTCGGTCAAACCCCCAAAATCAAGGCTAGAATAAGTGTTTCAGCAACGTGGTCCAACCAAAATAATCCCTAAAGAATTGCGCCACCAACGAGCCAATGATTATGGATAATAGGATCACCATAAGCTTTCCTTGCGGGCTGTTTGGCTTCAAAAGAAAAATATCCCAGCGGACATTCTGCAATCCCCACCATGCCAGTCCAATAAAGAAAATTGAGAGCAAAATCTGTACCAATCCATCGATGCCCATGGAAGTCGTATCAAACAACAATCTTAACCCTCCAAGCATATGTAATAATGCTATTGTACAGTACTTTATACGAATGCACAAAGGATATAGGGAGGAATTTATATAAAAAGTGGCTTCATCACTAATGAAGAAAAATCCCCTTTAAGCAGGAACTGCACATGTGCTTCTGTCTGCTTAAAGGGGATCATCTAGAAAGCTCTCCGCAGAGCGATCTTAATCAATTAAAGATGCCGTCAAATATTTGCAAAAAGTCATCGTTATTGGAGAAGAAATTGTTTCGGATGATTTCCATCACCTGATCGGAGAAAAATCCTCCTGCCAAGGTGCCGATCACCCCAATGACAAGCACGATGATTAATGGTATCGGCAATCGCAGTTTGGCTTCTGTATCGCCGGCGCGCATATACATTTGACGAATGATGCCAAAATAATAGTAGTATGAAATCACGCTGGCAGCGACCATTATTCCGGCTAACCAATAATTATTCGACCAGATGGAGCCGAAGAAAATGTACAGCTTTCCAAAGAATCCGGCAGTAATCGGAATTCCGGCCAGGGATAGCAAGAATATCGTCATCGCAATCGCTGTAAAGGGAGAGCGATGGTATAAGCCGGCAAAGGCGCGGATCTCATCTGTACCGCGGTCATTGGTAACAGCGATGAGGATGGCGAAGGCGCCCAGGTTCATGAAAAGATAGCTGATCAAGTAGAAAGTGATGTGGTCCATCATCAGTGTACTTGCCGTCGCCAACGGAACCAGGATATACCCGGCCTGCGCAATACTGGAGTAAGCCATCATGCGCTTCACATTGATCTGCCTCAACGCCATTACATTGCCGATGACCATCGTTGCGGCAGCCAGTATTCCGATATAGGTGGCGATATCATAAATGAATAATGTATTTTCGCCAGATGCGTTGGTAAAATTAACGATGCCGAATCCCGTCAGGAAGATCCGGACGATAATCGCAAATCCAGCCGTCTTGGAGACTACCGATAAGAAGGCCGTGATGGGCGTAGGTGCCCCTTGATATACATCCGGCGCCCACATATGAAAAGGTGCGCTGGCAATCTTAAAGGATAGCCCCACAAAGATGAAGAAGAATGCCACAAAAACCATATTGTCAAAACCCTGCGGGAAGGCATTTGATTGCAAGCTGACCATCACGTCATAGAGATTGGTGCTGCCTGTAATTCCATAGATATAGGACATGCCGAACAAGAGAATCGCTGTGGAGATTCCCCCATTTACCACATATTTGAACGCGGCCTCATTGGACTGAATATGCTGTTTGCGAATGGCCACCAAGATATAGGAGGAAACGGACAAAGTTTCAAGCCCAATAAATAGGGTGATGAGATCGGCCGATGAAGCCATCATCATTGCTCCCAGCACGGCAGCCAGCAGAAGATAATAATATTCGCCGCGGTCGCGCGTAATCTTATCATTCACCGTCTGCAAAGATAAGATAAAGATCAGCAGAGTACCTGACAGGAGGATCAGCTTAAACAGGTTGGAGAAACCGTCGACGCGGTACATCTGGTTCATAATATGATCTACAACACCAATATTGCGAACGACAAAGAAGCCGGCAACCGCAATACCGATCATCCCGAGATAAGGCAGGAATGAACGGTTTGCCTGCCTGGGCATAAAGAGATCAATCAGCGAAAGAAGGGTGGCAGTTGCCAGTATCGTAAATTCCGGAGCCATTAATCCCCATGGCCAATCAAGAATATTCTCCATCGCTTTACCCTCCTATCCTGCTCAGAAGATCTGTAATCGTCGACTGGAGCGAAACGCTAAGCACGGATGGAAAAACCCCAATCAGCACGATAAAGCCTAAAAGAACGATCATTGGAATAACCTCCATCGGCTTTGCATCAGTAAGCCCTTGCCAAGCTTCCGGAGTAGGTCCAAAAGTGGTGCGCAGAACCGCCCGCAGAAGGTAGGCCGCTGTAAAGATTAAACCCAACGCCCCCAGTGCTGCAATCACCTTCATGTCGGTTTTGAAGATGCCAAGAAAGGCCTGCAATTCACTGATAAATCCGGACATGAGCGGCAATCCCAGCGATGCCATCGCTGCCGCCAGCAATATGCCGCTGACAAAAGGCATCGAGCGAGCCAGTCCGCCCAGTTCATTCATATAAGAAGTTTCCGTACGTTCATAGATTACGCCGATGATGAAGAACATCAAGGCAGAGATAAAGCCGTGCGATACCATCTGGAAGATCGCCCCTTGAAAGCCTTCATCATTTAATGCGGCTATTCCGAAGAGAACGATTCCCATATGGCTGATACTGGAATATGCCAATACCATCTTTAAGTCACGTTGCACAAATGCAAGGATTGCCCCATATAAGATGTTGATCAAGCCAAGTACGGCGATCACTGTACTCCAATCCTTGACCAGATCCGGGAAGAATCCATAGCCAAAGCGGATCAGCCCGTAGGCCCCCATCTTTAATAAGACACCGGAGTGGATCATCACTATGGCTGGTGGAGCCTGTACGTGCACTTTCAGCATCCAGGAATGGAACGGGAAGATCGGCAATTTGATCCCAAAAGCGATCAGCAGCGCAATGAAGGTTCCCCAACGGAACGTATCCGATATCACCCCATAACTTGCCATGTCGACTAAGTTGGCATGTATTTGATCGATATCCAAGGTTCCAGCTTTAATAAATAAGGCGACAAAGGCAATAAGCATAATCGCTGAGCCGACTCCATTATAGATCAAAAAGCTGTTGGCGGCCTTCTCTCGATCTCTATATCCCCAGATCCCAATCAGGAAGAACGTCGGAATCAGGGTAAGCTCGAAGAAAAGGAAGAACAGAATGAGATTCTGTGCCATAAAGACGCCAAACATTCCAATTTGCAGGATGAAGAAGAGAACAAAAAACTCTTTGAGGCGCATACGGATATGATAGGTCGCAAAAGCAGCCAATAGGCCAATAATAGCGGTCATAACCACTAATGCCATCGATAGCCCGTCTGCCGCCAATTCATAGTTGATCGGCACCTCGATAATATTCCTGCCCATCGGTCCATTGACCGGAATCCGAAAAGTAAGCCAGTGCAGCGTCTCAACGAGACGATTTCCGGAATCAAGGAAATATTTGAAGTATAGATAGATTGATAACATCAAGGGAATGACAGGTACGATCATTCCTACACCCTTAATTGCCTGGCTGCGTTCCTTTGGAATAAAAGCCAAAAGCAAGATTCCGATCAGGGGTGAGAAGGTGATCAAAGAAAGCATGACCTTATCCATTTACCCAATTACCCCCTTTACCACAAGTGTTAAGCCGGCCAGCAAGAGTGTAAGCCCGAAAATCACAATCGCACCATACATCTGTACCTGACCGTTCTGTATGCGTGCATGAAGGGCTCCAATCCCTGTTGTAATCGAAACGACCAACTGAACCAATCCACCTACGACATAACGGTCAAAATACTGGAGCAGCAAGCCAAGACCGCGAAGCGATTTTACAAAAAGGATATTATAGAGTTCGTCCACATAGTACTTGTTCAATAAGAGTTTGTAGAGCCATGGCATCGGCTTGGAGATAAATTCGCGCGAAATGGATCTCTTTGCATAGATGAGATAAGCCAGCAGTATCCCCAATAGAGCGACCGCTACGGCCAAAACCGCTGTCCATAGAGGCGCATGTGCCTCATGCAGCTCAATGCCTGCAAGCGAATCATTGGTATTCAGCCAATCGCCCAGATAAGTTCCCCATGGTGTATTGACAAAGCCTGCAACCACCGCAAGAATCGCAAGGATGAACATCGGAGCCACCATCACCATGGGTGACTCATGCGCGGCATGCTTGTTGCGGCTCTCACCCGTAAATACAAGGAAAAAGAGGCGGAACATATAGAAAGCCGTAAAGAAGGCGGCGATAACTGCAACCACAAATAAGAGCATATTTTTTTCATAGGCTGCTGCCAGAATGGCTTCTTTAGAGAAGAATCCGGAAAACGGCGGTACACCGGCAAGCGCCAAAGCACCGATTAAGAAAAAGGCGCTAGTCCACTTCATCTTCTTGCCAAGTCCACCCATTTCATTGATATCATTGGTATGTAACGCATGAATTACACTACCCGCAGCCAGGAAGAGAAGCGCCTTAAAGAAAGCGTGCGTAAAGAGGTGGAATACCCCCGCCACATATCCGCCTACTCCAAGAGCCAGCATCATATATCCCAATTGGCTCACGGTCGAATAAGCGAGGACACGTTTAATATCGTTCTGAACAAGGCCAATCGACGCAGCAAAGATGGCGGTAAATCCTCCCACAAATGCAACGGTCAACAGCGCAGCATGGGACGCTTCAAAGAGCGGATAGGTAGCTGCAACCAGGTATACCCCTGCGGCAACCATTGTGGCCGCGTGAATCAGAGCCGATACTGGCGTGGGACCCTCCATCGCATCCGGCAACCAGGTATGCAAGGGGAATTGCCCCGATTTACCCACTGCCCCAATAAAGATTAAGATCGCAATAAGGGTTACCATTCCCGCCGGAATCGTACCGGTCGTAACGGCAGAGAAGATCACATCATATTCAAAGCTTGACGTATACCAATAGATTAAAGCGATAGCAATAAATAAACCGACATCGCCGATCCGTGTGACGATAAACGCTTTTTTTGCTGCTGCCTTTGCCTCAGGCTTATAGAAATAGAAGCCTACGAGCAGGAAGGAAGCTACCCCAACCAACTCCCAGAAGATATAGACTTGCAGGAGATTGGGCGAGATAACCAATCCCAGCATGGCAAAGGTAAATAGGCCGAGATATTGATAAAAGACAGGGAAGCGGTCATCTCCATGCATATAGCCCTTGGAATAGATATGGACCAAGAAGCTTACCAACGAGACAACGACCAGCATCATCGCATTGAGAGGATTGATCTCAAAGCCGATGCGGATGACGTTATCCCCGATTTTTAGCCAATCCCAGTCGGTTCTCACCAAATCTGAGCCGTTTATCCGCTCCATCCACACTCCGAGAGAGACAACCAAAGAAGCAAGGGTTGCTAATATTCCGATGTAAGCCGATCCCTCCTTTAACTGCTTGCCAAATGCAATTAAGAGGATGAAGGCCAGGAGTGGGAAAAGAGGAACTAACCAAGCATATTCCATCATTTAAGTATCACCAACCCTATCTCTTCATTGTGTCATACTCGTCTACATTAACAGTGGCACGGTTACGGTAAAGCGCGATCAGGATCGCTAACCCTACGGCTACCTCGGCAGCAGCCACAGTGATGGTAAACAAGGAGAATACCTGCCCTGTAATGTTTGCATTTACTCCATACTTTGCAAATGCTACAAGATTAATGTTTACGGCATTTAACATCAACTCAATGCAGAAAAGAACGACAATCGCGTTTCTTTTGGTTAAGGCACCAAATAACCCGATGCCGAAAAGCATCGCTGCCAAGAGCAAGTAAGAGACCAAGGAAACCGTCATTCGCTTTTATCCTCCTCTTTGGCCAGGATAATGGAACCTACCAGCGCCACGAGCAGCAGAACCGATGTAAGCTCAAATGGAATTACATATTGAGTAAAGAGCGCTTTACCTATCTCTTTGGTGTTTTGCATCTGGTCATAATCTGCAGCATGATCTCCCCACGGTGCCCCTTGAACGGACCAGATAATCAAACCGATGAAGGCGACCACCACAAGTAATGCGAAAATAGTATGCCCGGACCTCTTCTTCTCTTCCTCCTTGCCGTCATGTCTGGTCAACATAATTCCAAAGACGGCCAGAATCGAAATGGCCCCGGTATAGACGATCACTTGTACCACTGCTACAAATTCGGCCTGCAAAAGCACATAGATTCCTGCAATGCTTAGGAAAGTGAATGCGATGGAGAAAACCATGTGCACCACATTGTTCATGAATAACATGAAGACGGCGCCTGCGAAGATACATATGGCTAAGACGAAAAATGCGATGAATTCACCACTCATGGCTTATTCTCCTCTCGCACATTGGTATCATTCTCATCCAGCCATTTCATATCTTTGAAAAGCTCATCGCGACTGTAGGCGGCTAATTCAAAATTGCTGGTCATCACAATCGCTTCTGTTGGGCAAACCTCTGTGCAAAGATCACAAAGAATGCAGATCTCAAAGTTAATATCATAGGTATCAATCACTTTACCCTTTTTCTCTGGATCAGGGTTTGGTTTGCCCGTCAAGGTAATACAGTTAGTTGGACAGATATTGGCACATTGGTTACATACGATGCATTTCTCCGGATAGAATTTCTGAATGCCACGAAAGCGGTTGGGAAACACATATTCCTCATCAGGGTATTTTGTCGTAACCTTTGGTTCGAACATCCTTTTCAGCGTGTATCCCATACCTTTAGCTATTCCTGAGCCAAACATCCGTAACTCACCCCTTCATTCTTGAATTGGACTTACTGCTGGGCAATCTTTTTCTTTTTTGGGCTTATGGATTTCCGCAAAGGATGCGGAAACAACTGCAAAGCCATTCGTCACATTTGAGATTTCTTTGGTCCCGCAAAAGTATTCGGAACGAACTGCGGAGCATTACGTCACTTTTGTGGGTTGCTTTGGGCCCCACAAAAGTATTCGGAATGAACTGCGGAGCATTACGTCACTTTTGTGGGCATCACTAGAATATTTCTTTAAATATTGCGGTCAGGAAGATGTTGACCAAAGCGAGCGGCAACAGCACTTTCCAACCGAACGTCATTAACTGATCTACGCGCACGCGCGGAAGCGATGCTTGCAGCCAGAACGGCAGGAAGGCAAAAAGCAAGAACTTTAGAATAAACCAGATGATTCCCGGAATAAATCCCAAAAAGCCGAATGGTGGCAGCCAGCCGCCCAAGAATAATACCGTACCCAAACCTGCCATGGCGAAGATATAGGTATATTCGGCCAGCATAAACATCGCAAAACGGAATCCGCTGTACTCTGTAATGTAGCCGGAAATCAATTCCGATTCAGCCTCGGTCAGGTCAAAAGGCGTACGATTCAATTCGGACATCATGGCAATGATAAATACGATAAAACCTAAAATCTGCGGGATAATATTCCATACATCCTGTTGCGCATAGACAATTTCCCGTAAATTGATGCTGCCGCTAAGCAGAACTACTCCCAGAACCGACATAACCAACGGAATCTCATAACTGATCATCTGCGCAACGGAGCGCATCGCGCCGATTAATGCCCACTTGTTGTTAGATGCCCATCCCCCCATAATCACAGCCAGGGTGGTAATGGTTGAGATACCGATATAGTAAAGCAAGCCAACGCCGATATCGGCAAAATGTATCTTATCCGTAAACGGAATGACGGCAATGACGACAAAAGAGGGAGCAAAAGCAACCACAGGCGCAATCAGATAGAGCGCGCGGTCCGACTTGTTGATCACCACATCCTCTTTAATCAAAAGCTTTAATACGTCAGCCACGGTCTGCAATAATCCATAAGGGCCTACGCGATTCGGACCTCTGCGCAATTGCATCCAGCCCAGGATCTTGCGTTGAAAATAGATCGCATAGGTTACAAATCCCAACACAACTAAGAGTAAGGCGATTGCGCCTAACAGGAAAACGGCGAAGTTGAACCAGCTTAGATTCTGTTCCAGAAAGCGATCCATCTAACAGTCAACCTCCCCTAAAATAATATCGATGCCCCCTAGAATCGTAACCATGTTGGCGATGTTCTCGCCTTTCAACAATTCCGGAAGGATCTGCAGGTTAATCATGGAAGGTCTGCGGAAGTGCAGACGATATGGATTGGGCCTTCCTTTGCTATAAATATATGTGCCAATCTCACCGCGCGGAGATTCAATGCGCACATAGGTTTCCCCTACGGGAGGCTTGATGATCTTAGGAACCTTTGCCATGATCTCACCGCCGGAAGGGAACTGTTGAAGCGCTTGTTCAACGATCTTGCGGGACTCTTCCATCTCGGCCATCCGCAGCAAATATCTTGAATAGCAATCTCCTTCAGTGGCAGTGGGAACCTCAAAGTCAAACCGATCGTATATGGAGTATGGCTCATTTTTGCGAAGATCCCATTTGACGCCCGTACAGCGCAGATTAACTCCAGAGAGCGAATACTTGATGGCCGTCTCTGCATCGTATTTGCCAATTCCCTTTAATCTTGCCTGGACGATTTCGTTACCGGTGACAAATTGATGGTAACCTTCCCATTCTTTCTTAAAGCCGTCAATAAACTGCTTTACTCTTTTTAACCAACCTTCATCGGGGATATCCCATTTTACGCCGCCCACTCTCATGTAGTTATATGTAAGGCGGGCACCGCAAAGTTCGGTAAAGAGTTGGAGGATTTTCTCGCGTTCTTTAAACGCATAGAGGAATGGGCTAAGCGCGCCTAAATCGAGAAGATAAGTGCCAAACCAGACGAGATGGCTGGCAATCCGCTGCAATTCCATTACGATGACGCGGAGATATTCAGCGCGTTCGGGAATTTCGATGCCCATCATGGTTTCGACAGCGTGAACAAGCACATAGTTGGTGGTCATCGCTGAGACATAATCCATCCGGTCCGTATAAGGAATAATCTGCGTATAATTCAAATCCTCTGCTAATTTTTCCGTACCCCTATGCAGATAACCGCATATCGGAATCGCTTCTACAATCGTCTCGCCGTCAATTTTGATCAGCAGACGGAAAACCCCATGCGTACTTGGGTGCTGAGGGCCCACATTTAAAAGCATCTCTTCTGTGCGAATCACGCCTCACACCTCCTCATCATATTGCACATAATCTTTGCGCAGCGGATGTCCAACCCAATCATCCGGCAAGAACATTCTCCGCAAATCGGGATGGCCGGTAAAACGAACGCCCAAAAGATCATATACTTCGCGTTCCTGCCAGTTTGCGCCGGACCAGATCGGTGTAAGCGAAGGGAGTTCTCCGCCGTCCCGTTCGGTTTTCACTCGGACGGAAAGCACCAGGCCTGTGCGGTAGGATTGAAGTACATAGAATACTTCCATGTGCGTCTCATGATCAATACCGTGTAGATCTGATAAATATTCAAACGCCAATTCGGGCTCCTCGCGCAAAAAGCGGGCAACCTCAAACCAGCTCTCTTTTTTGATCACAACGGTTGGCAGCTCTTTGGCCAAAAAATTGATATAGGAATCTTCAATCACATCTGCACCAAATCGATCCGTGATTTTTTTCACAATCAATTCAAGTTTTGGTCGATTTTTTGATGGTTTTTCCGCTTCAGGCGCAGCACCGGACTCAACTGCAGCGGCATCACCTGCGGCTTTTGCCTTTGCGGCGGCGACTGCGGCAGCTTTCGCTTTGGCAGCTGCTATTGCTTTCGCTTTCGCATCATCACCATCTGCTGCAGGACTCTCGTCTCCACCTGCATTGGCCATCGCCTTTGCTTTCGCGGCGGCGGCTGCAGCGGCTTTTGCTTTGGCAGCAGCTATTGCCTTCGCTTTCGCATCATCACCATCTACTGCAGGACTCTCGTCTCCACCTGCATTGGCCATCGCCTTTGCTTTCGCGGCGGCGGCCGCAGCGGCTTTTGCTTTGGCGGCAGCTATTGCTTTCGCTTTCGCATCTGCAAGATCATCTGCGCCTGTTGCCGCAGCCGAAGAAGCCTCAGCAGGTGCGGCATTTTCAACCGCTTGTGGTTGGGCAGCAGTACTCTCCTCTTGAGGCGCAGTCTGTTCAGCGTTCCCATTTGCCTTGGCCAGTGCAGCGGCTTTCGCTTTGGCGGCGGCGGCTGCTTTTGCCTTTGCAGCGGCTGCTGCTTTGGCTTTTTCCAGTTCTAAATCTTTCTCATCAGCCACGAGCGGTCACCTTCTTTCCCGTCTTGGCTTCGTAACGAATCTTCTCTTGCAGTTTGTTAATTCCGTAAATAAGGGCTACCGGACTTGGAGGGCATCCGGGAATATAGACATCTACGGGCACAATCTGATCGACCCCTTTCACCACGGAATAGGAGCGAACATACGGACCGCCTGCTGTTGCGCAGCTCCCCATGGCAATCACCCATTTGGGCTCTGCCATCTGATCATAAAGACGTCGAAGCAGTGGAGCCATTTTCTTGGTTACAGTCCCTGAAACAATCATCACGTCGGATTGCCGAGGTGACCCACGATAAAAGACGCCCATCCGGTCCGCGTCATAGTGTGAGCTGTTGACCGCCATCATCTCAATGGCGCAGCAGGCAAGACCAAAGAGCAGAGGCCAGAGTGAGTTGCTGCGGGCCCAACCCTTGATTTGCTCAAGCGTTGTGAATGCCACGTTGCGTCTGATCTCTTCCACTTCTGCCTGTGCAATGTCCTCAAGATCGAAATCCTTCATTTCCATTCTAACACCTTCTTTTTCCATGCATAGATTAGACCAACCAATAGAAGAAGAATGAAGATCAGCATTTCTACGAGAGCAAAAAGACCTAGTTGGTCATAGGCCACTGCCCAAGGGTACAAGAAGATGGTTTCAACATCAAAAATAACAAAAAGAAGTGCAAAGATATAATACTTTACCTTAAATTGAACCCAGCTGCTCCCGATCGTTTCATTCCCGCTTTCGTAAGTCTCTCCCTTTTCTCTCGTCGGGTTGTGAGGGCGCAGGAATCGACCTAATGTTAGGGCAACTACGGGCAGCAGGATGCCTAAAGCAATAAAGATCAGGATTATGACATAGTTATTTGAGTAGAACTCTGACATCCCATATCCCTCCGTGAAAGATAAAAATTTACCCATTTTTCCTTCTAAAATCCCATTCAATTATAGCACTTACATTTCCAACTGTCTAATCTGTAGGCAAATGGCGAAAGAATAGAAAAGCAGCGCTCTTCATTTATGAGCACTGCTATTGATATGTCATTTGCCTCTGTTGCCCACCTGAAGACGTGTGATTGCGCGTTGCAATGAAAGTTGGGCGCGCTTCGCATCATACTCCATGCGCTTGGCCAGACGCTGTTCGGCCCTTTCCTTTGCGCGCAAAGCGCGGTCAATATCGATTTCTTCCGGAAGTTCCGCGGCCTCCGCGAGAATGGTCACCTTGCTTCCGCGAACTTCAATAAAACCGCCGCTTACCGCAACCAATTGCTCTTCGTTTTCAGGACCAATAATTTTTACAGGGCCTATCTTTAACGGAGTAACCAAAGGCATATGGTTGGCCAAAATTCCCAAATCGCCCGACATCCCTTTAACACTTACAAAAGTTACATCGCCGGAGAAAACTTTCCGCTCTGGGGTAACGATGTCTAACTGAAAAGTGACTGCCATACTGTTAAACCTCCTCTTTGGTCAAAACCTAGAGGGTTTTGGCTTTCTCTACTGCTTCTTCAATCGTACCTACCATATAGAAGGCTTGTTCAGGAAGATCATCATGCTTACCTTCAAGGATCTCTTTGAAGCTGCGGACGGTCTCTTTTACAGGAACAAACTTACCCGGAATACCTGTAAATCTCTCCGCTACGTTCATCGGCTGCGCAAGGAAACGCTCAATGCGGCGGGCACGATGAACAACCAATTTATCTTCATCGGACAATTCATCCATACCTAAGATAGCAATAATATCTTGCAATTCTTTATAGCGTTGCAAGATTCGTTGTACGCTGCGCGCTACTTCATAATGCTCCTTGCCTACAACATTGGGATCGAGGAGGCGGGAGCTGGATGCGAGCGGATCCACTGCCGGGAAGATCGCTTTCTCAAATACCTTACGATCAAGGTTTGTCGTTGCATCCAAGTGCGCGAAGGTTGTTGCCGGAGCCGGGTCTGTGTAGTCATCGGCAGGCACGTAAATCGCTTGAATCGAGGTGATCGAACCTTTCTTTGTTGAAACGATACGCTCTTGCAGTTGGCCCATCTCTGTCGCCAGTGTCGGTTGGTAACCCACCGCGGAAGGCATACGTCCCAGCAAGGCAGATACCTCGGAACCTGCTTGTGTGAAACGGAAGATGTTATCGATAAAGAGCAGCACGTCCCGTCCTTCGCGATCGCGGAAGTACTCTGCCATCGTTAATGCGGAGAGGGCTACGCGCAGACGTGCGCCTGGCGGCTCATTCATCTGTCCAAACACCATCGCCATCTTATTGATAATGCCTGCATCGATCATTTCGTGATACAGATCGTTACCTTCACGAGTGCGTTCACCAACGCCCGCGAACATGGAGTAACCGCCATGCTGCACGGCGATGTTGTTGATTAACTCCTGAATCAATACCGTTTTACCTACACCCGCACCGCCGAAGAGTCCAATTTTACCCCCTTTGGCATAAGGCGCGAGCAAATCGATGACTTTAATCCCTGTTTCAAGAATCTCATCCGCAGTAGATAAATCTTCAAATTTAGGCGCTTCCCGATGAATCGATTGATATTCCTTCACTTGCACTTGCGGCTGCTCATCGATCGGTTCACCTAACACATTAAACATACGTCCCAATACCTCTGGGCCAAAAGGAACAGAGATCGGCTTTCCTGTGTCAACCGCCTCCATGCCACGAACAAGCCCATCGGTAGAATCCATCGCAATACAGCGAACTACATTATCCCCTCTGTGAAGGGCAACTTCCAGAGTCAGGTTAATATCGATTTCGCCCGGCTGGGTCGCTTTACGTTCTATTTTGATCGCATTATAGATTTCAGGCAGATGGCCGTTTTCGAATTCCACGTCAACAACGGGGCCCATCACCTGAAGAATACGTCCCTTGCTCATATTTTCCCTCCTAACTTAAGATTCATTCAGTCCGGTCTATTCGAGAGCATTGGCTCCCCCAACAATTTCGGAGATTTCTTGCGTAATTGCAGCCTGACGCGCGCGGTTTAGGCTTAGCGTGTACGAATCAATCATCTCTGTCGCGTTATCGGTTGCATTGCCCATCGCAGTCATCCGCGCCGCATGCTCACCTGCTTTAGCCTCAAGCAGTGCGTTAAAAATCAATGTCTCTGCATAACGGGGCAGGATTTCAGACAGCACTGCTTCCGGGGAAGGCTCATACTCATAGCTGATTTTCTTCGCTTCGCTGCCCTCACCGAGATCGCCAAGCGGAAGAAGGCGAACCATCACCGGCCGCTGGGTGATTGCGTTCACAAATTCATTATAGACAAGATAGAGTTCGTCATAGGTTTCATCTGCAAACATCTCTACGGCCCGCTGGGCAATCGGTTTGATATCGGAGTAAGTTGGAAAATCGGTAAGGCCTATAATCTCCTCAACAATTGGATAATTGCGCTTGGCAAAATAATCGCGACCTTTGCGGCCAACCGTGAGCAAGAGATACTCATCCTTGCTCTGATGGCGCTCTCTCAGCTCTTTGCTTAACATCCTCACGATGTTTGCATTATAGCCGCCGGCCAGACCGCGGTCTGAGGTGATCACAAGATAGCCCGTCTTTTTCACAGGACGGGATTGAAGCATAGGATGCTTGATTCCCTGTGTTCCTGATGCAATGCTGGTAATCACGTCGCGCATCTTCTCCGCGTAGGGTTTGGATGATGTGGCGCGTTCCTGGGCGCGGCGAAATCTTGCCGCAGATACCATCTCCATTGCCTTGGTAATCTGGCGCATATTGCGAACACTGCGAATGCGGGCGCGTAGTTCACGAGCTCCTAAAGCCAATTTTACTCACCACCTTCGGGGAAGCCGAATGTCGTGATTCGGCTTTTTGGTTTTATACGTAATCATTTTTCATTTCTTGAAAGAAGTCGAATCTATTATTTTGAAGGAGCAAATCCTTTTTTAAACTCTTCGATCGCTTTATTTAACGCAGCATGATCAGGTAGCTTTTCCGTTGTGCGGATATGATCAAGCAGATCTTTATGCTCTTGCTCAAAGTACATGAGCAATTCCTTTTCAAAACGGCGCACATCTTCAACAGGAATGTCATCCAAATAACCGCGGGTACCCGCATATAAGGAGACGACCTGATGTTCCAAAGACATGGCTGAGTATTGGTCCTGTTTCAATAATTCAACCAGACGCTCTCCACGGGTTAGGCGAGCCTGTGTTGCTTTATCAAGGTCAGATCCGAATTGGGCAAAAGCTTGTAATTCACGATATTGAGCAAGGTCCAGCTTCAATGTACCTGCAACTTCCTTCATCGCTTTCGTTTGTGCGGAACCACCTACACGCGAGACGGAGATCCCTACGTTTACCGCCGGACGCTGACCGGAATGGAATAGATCTGATTCAAGGAAGATCTGTCCATCGGTAATCGAGATTACATTGGTTGGAATGTAGGCAGATACGTCGCCGGCTTGTGTCTCAATAAATGGCAGCGCCGTAATCGACCCGCCACCCAGTTTGTCGGAGAGCTTAGCCGCGCGCTCAAGCAGTCTGGAGTGCAGATAGAATACATCCCCTGGATATGCCTCACGACCTGGAGGACGGCGGAGCAAGAGCGAAAGCTCACGATAAGCGGCTGCTTGCTTACTTAAATCATCATAGATGATCAGCACATGCTGTCCTTTATACATGAAGTATTCGGCCATCGATACGCCGGCATAAGGAGCCAAGTAAAGCAATGGTGCAGGTTGCGATGCGCTTGCGCTTACGACGATGGAGTAATCCATTGCACCGTATTTTTTAAGGGTTTCTACCACCCCGGCCACAGTGGACTCCTTCTGTCCGATCGCCACATAGATACAGATCATATCTTTACCTTTTTGGTTAATGATCGTATCGATCGCGATAGCCGTTTTACCTGTTTTACGGTCGCCGATGATCAGCTCACGTTGTCCGCGGCCGATGGGAATCATCGCGTCAATCGCTTTAATGCCTGTCATCATCGGCTCGTGAACCGACTTACGCGCGATAACGCCTGGAGCCTTGGACTCAACTGGACGGAACTCCGTGGTATTGATCGGTCCTTTACCATCCAATGGTTGTCCCAATGGGTTAACTACACGACCCAGGAGCGCTTCACCCACAGGAACCTCCATAATACGGCCTGTCCGTTTTACTTGGTCACCTTCTTTAATATCCCGATATGGTCCCATAATGACACAGCCCACGCTGTCCTCATTCAGGTTCTGAGCCATACCCATTACTCCATTTGAGAACTCTAACAATTCTCCGGCCATAGCGTTTGCCAGGCCATGAATCAATGCAATCCCGTCCCCAACCTGGATTACTGTACCTACGTCAGAAACTTCAATCTCGGATTTATATTTTTCAATTTGCTGTCTTAAAATCGAACTAATCTCATCCGGTCTGATTGCACTCATATTTTCACCCCTTGCTCACATTATTGTACACTTAATTGTTTGCTAAAGCGGTCAAGCTTCCCTTTGATGCTGCCGTCATAGAGCCGGTCGCCAATGCGCACTTCGATGCCGCCAATAATGCTTTTGTCCACAATGTTTGTAGCACGAACCTTTTTGCCCAATTGTCGGGAGAATGCTTGGGAGATTCCATCAAGCACTTGCGGATCCAAGGGTACGGCCGAGCGGACAGTAGCTTCCGCGATTCCTTCCAACTCATTGACGAGCGTGAGATATTTTTGATAAATCTCGGTCAATAACGCCTCGCGGCCTTTATCTACAATTAACTGAATAAAATTCAAGAAGAGCGGGTTCGCTTCTTTGAGCAGACTGGTAAGCATCGCTTTTTTATCTTCCGGATTTACCTGCGGATGATTGAGCAGCATTTGGATGTCGCTATGCTCTTTCAGGATTTCTACCAACTCTGCGTAAGAAGTCTTAATCTCGGATACAGCGTTATGCTCTTTCGCAGCTTCAATCAGTGCTTTGGCATACCGCTTCGCGGAGGCTGCTTTACTCATTGTAATCCTCCTACCTGACTCATATAATCTTCAACGAGCTTACGATTGGCTTGTTCATCCAACTCTTTCTCGATAATCTTAGCGGCAATTGCAACAGAGATCTTGCTCACTTCTTCCTTCAGCGCGGCAATCGCCTGTTCGCGCTCGCGAGCGATGTCTGCGATCGCCTGGACACGAATGCGTTCCGCTTCTTGGCGAGCGGCTTCGAGAATGGCTGCGGCTTCTTTTTCACTTACGCCTTTGGCGCGTTCGATGATGGCATTTGCCTCTTGGCGCGCCGCAACGATCGCTTCGCGCTGTTCCTTCATCAATTTCTCCGATTCAGCGCGCGCATTCTCCGCATTTCTTAATTCATTCTCAATATGTTCTTGGCGCTGTTGCATGACGCGCAGGAGCGGCTTTAGAGCGAACTGACTCAGCAAAATGAGTAAGAGAATAAAAAGTCCCAACTGGAATAGCATTGTACCCAATTCTACTTCCATGCCAAAAATCGTAAAGTCACCCATTATATTCACTCCCTTCCTGGGATGTCGTTCATTTTGATATCAAACAAGAGACTTCCCTCGTGCAGACGAGGGAGTTCATCAAATCAAGCAATCATGTGGAGATGGCGAAAACAGTTTTGTTTTCGCCATAGCGTATTTGAGATTATCGTCCTACTACCATGAACGCGATCACAACAGCGATAATCGGAATCGCCTCGATGATCCCTACACCGATAAACATGGTCGTTTGAATCGCACCGCGATATTCAGGTTGACGAGAGATTCCTTCAATTGCACGACCTACAACCAAACCGTTACCTACACCTGCACCAATAGCTCCTAAACCTACTGCAATAGCAGCCGCAATTACACCTAAAGACATTGTATAAATCCTCCTTTTATTTTTAACTAAAATGATTAAATGGTATATGATAAGGCAATTACCTTATTCCCAAGATTAATGGTGATCCGCTTTGTGAGCGATGTAAACCATTGTCAATGTTACAAAGATAAATGACTGTACAGCCCCGACAAAGATACTAAATGCTTGCCATACCATCATCGGAATGGCTGCACCCAACGATGCAAAGAAGCCATGATGGACAGCACCAGCAAGTAATGCCAAGAGCACCTCACCCGCGTATATGTTTCCAAATAGACGAAGACCAAGGCTTAAAATGGTTGAGAATGCTTCTATGATGTTAATCGGAATTAAGAGTATAAATGGTTGTGCGTAGGTTTTTAAATAACCTCCTAACCCTAAGAAGCGAATCCCACTGAAATGAACCATAAACATTGTAATAAGAGCTAAGGTAATGGTTACGTGCGGATCAGCAGTCGGGGATTTCCACCATAGTTCATGATGCTCGCCAACGACGATCGCCATAGGCAATCCCAACATATTGGCGACAAAAATAAACATGATCAGGGTAACGCCGTATTTGACAAAATGTTCCCCCAATTTTGGACTCATATTGCTGCCAATAATCCCTTTGACAAAATCAATTGTCCATTCCATGAGATTCTGCATTCCTCGAGGCACTCCAGCAGTTGCTGCTCTAGCGCCTGAAATGCCGATGATCAGCACAATCAGTGCCGTAATGGTGCTCATTAAAATTGTGGAGAGATTGAAGTGCAGCCCCAAAAATTCTGCTATTGGTTTTCCATGTTCCAACGGTTCTCACCCCCTTCAAAAGCATGATCATCGATATCTTGGTTTAGCATAGCCAAAGCGGCAGGCAACTGCCTTGTTGCTTTGTGCCGATTCGGATGATTTTTTATCGGCGTGTGGATTTGATATGAAGATAAACTCCATCTATGAAAGCGATTGCCTGAGATACAAACAAGCCCATGACCGTAAAGAGAAATGCGAAGGTTTGCGGGAATCTCAAAGCAATAACTGCCGCAAGCACTGCACTTGCAAATCGTACGGGAGCCCCCATGGAGATCGCTTTCTTCTCCCCTGAGGCGGCCATTTCACCCAAACGCACGATTTTACGGGCAGTATAGATGGAATTAAATAAACTGATAGAGGCACCAAGCACCAAGCCCAAAAATTGCGACTTATACTCGGTAAAAGCATACCCAAGCAGACAGATGGACAAGAAGTATAATGTGAATTGAATCACACGTCGTATGCTGAGACCAAAGTCATCCATCATTCTACTCTCCAGTAAATTGTTTGATGAGGCGTATGATTACAAGAATGCCTAAGGCGAGACCCAGAAAGATACCCACGATGAGAAAGAGCGGGCTAAGATCAAAGCGGGCATCCAGCCACTTTCCTCCCCAGACTCCGAGCAAGAGAAAGAGGGTCAAATCGATGCCGATCGCGCTTACCAGTCCAATGGCACGCCACGGATTTTGGTCTTTATTCGGAGTGTTCATCTCTCTCACCCCAGGATCTGCTAGGTTCTGTTCCAAGCAACTATTTTTGTTGAAACTTGTATATTACTACCTTGTTTCAGATAAATCCAATTCATGCATGAACTCAAAAAAATTACCAGCCCCAATGGGGTCGGTAAAATTTTTTTTCAAATCTAGGTTATCGTACAATAGCACGGGCGATTTGTCAATCAAGGTAATAATTTCGCCACTTATTTTCCTTTATTTCCCATCCACTCATAGATCTTTGCAATCGCGTAGGCTGCCTCACCACGGGTCACATTCTGTCTGGGGTTAAATTTGTTATTGCTTAATGGGAAAAGGTTTTGTTCCACACTTAATTTTACTCCCTCTTTCGCCCAATCGGACACCGCTTTTGCATCGGCAATCTCTCCCTTGTTTACCGGCGCAGGCAGTTCTAATTGCAATTGGGCTACACTCCTTGCAATGATCGTGGCCAATTGCTCCCTGGTCAACAGAATGGTGGAGCCGAATTTATTCTCGCCTACCCCCTGCATCACGCCTAAGTTCACCGCCGCAAGCGCACCCGTTTGCGCCCAGTCCGGGATCGGATCGGCAAAGCTGAGCTGATTCTTTTCGATCAATTGACGGGCCAGATCCGGCTGCTGTCTTTCAATCACCCTGTAGAGGAGGGTGGCGAACTCTCCTCTGCTTAAGGAATCATGCGGTTTATATTGATGCTCTGTTACGCCTTTAATGATGCCAATCTCAGCCATGCGGGCAATCGATTCCTTAGCCCAATAGGTATAGATGTCCTTAAAGGATACCGCATTGGTCTTCTTGAAAGGTACATAAATGCCACCCTTGGTCAGGTCGAATCTCCATTCGCCCTGCCAGGTCGGGAAGCCCCTGATCTCTTTCCACTGCTTCTCTTCCTCTGACCATTGCAATAGTCCAATGCTCTCGCCGTTGTTTTTCAGATAGATCGGGAATGTGCTTGCTGTCGCATTCTCTTTCTTGGTGCCATTTAATTGGAAACCGTAAGCAAACGGATAAACCCAGGTGATCTCCTTATCTAATTTACCCACCGGCAACGCCGAAACCGAATACTCTGAAGTCCATTTGCCAATTCCATCTGCCGGAACCCGGAGCGTAAGCTGCCCCAATTTATATTGCAAATCGGTCTTTGGATCTTTTTCATTTGGTTTTACGGTTTTGCTGCCCTCTAGCATGCTAGCATCGTAAGGCCGTAATACGACGATTTCGTCAAAATAGATGCTTCCGGAAAGTGGACGGTTGGCATAATTTACATCCGGCGTGTCGACTACATATAGGCTCATGATCGAAGCCGGCTGAGCAATGGCTGAGGTAAATCTCGCCTCCACATACTTCCATCCAGTCCAATTAATTCGGTCGGCCAAGACGACGTTGGTCACTTTACCATTCTTATCTTTAATCTGGGACTTCAAGGTATAGTTGCTGTTGTCGCCGTAAACCCATACGCCAAATCCAAGCGATCCCGCAGGGAATGTAAGGTTAGGATCATTCATATCCCCATAGGCTGCTTCAACCGGGTCGGCTGATTTGCCCTCTCCGTCAAAGGTATTGGGCAAGAAGTTATAGGTTAATTTCATGGAAGCCACCCCGCGATATACCGGCTCACCCGAACTGATATCCACGCGCGTGAAGCTTCCCGGAACGGTTTTATCCGGATAATGCGAATGCGCATAGTTGGTTAAGTAATCAAGCGTATTGAAGGTGCTGACAAATTCTCCCTGACGAATTGGAACCGTAAAGGTAAATTCATCGATCACACCTTTGAGAACACCTGTTCCTCCGATATCGCCTGCCTGGTATTCCAGACCGTTCATCGTTCCATTTACGCCTTCGACCGTCCATTTCACATTGTCTGCCGAGACTTTAAAGGATAGGCCGTTTTTGGTCTTCGCCGTAATATTTAAGGTTAGGCGATCATTGTTTCGTACAGCTATCTCGCTCGGCGAGACTTCCACCGCAGCAAGATCTTTACCGCTAAAGACATTTACCGTCATCGCATTCGAGGTAATCCCCTGTGACGAAGCATGAACTTCAGTCGAACCGCTAGCTTTGGCTACAAAGCTACCATCTATAAAATCGCCGATCTTTGGATCCTTGGAGCTCCATGTTACCGAAGCCTGTGATAAATTATAGGGCAAGATATGTTCATCATATCCCTTGATCGGGAACGTTACTTTGCTGCCAATTAATAGATTGGTAGTTTTATTCAACACAATTCCAGCCAGTTTTCCCGGCGGCGCGAGGTTAAATACGCCGATCCCATCTGGAACGGATCGAACGCTTCCTCCTTCAGGCATATTAATCAACGTAACGGTAGCATCAGCCGGCATGCGCGATACCAACGTCGATGAACCTCCGCCATCCAAATTGGCGGCTCTCCAGATCCCGAGCTCAGAGAGAATCTTGGCAAAACCATCTAACGTAACCCCTTGGCTTGATGCGCTCTTTTCAACCACAACCAAATATACGGTTTTCCCGTCTTGGCTGATCCCAACTCCCGAACGCGCACGAGCCGTGTTCATTCCGTCAAAGTAAGTTTTCGGCGAGATGGTTACAGGCTTTCCCTGATCAACAAGCAGTGCATGCGCGCCAATCGCTTGTTGGATGCTGGGTGCATCCGGAGTGACCCGGTAGGAGATTTGAATCGGATCGCCGATTTTTACATGCTCCTTTAGATACTGGGCAGCCGTACCCATTCCCATTAACACATAGCCGTTTTCCGGGATCGGCACTCCCGGCTGGTCAATGCGAAAATCGGTAACGATCCCATTTTGGATAACCACTTCCACTACACCCGATTTGCCTGTAATTGCACCAATCGAATTTCCGCCCCAACGTGAATTATATAGATTCAGGCGATTCATATGGCTGTCGCCTGCGTGCGTATTATGTAATTCCTTATTCAAATTGAATATTGGGAAGGTAGATCCGTCTGCGGCTGTGACTTGCCCTTCAAAACCGAACGTGCCGATCAGCGCCGTCTGGTCTTGTGTGATTGCAAACACCTGCCAGTCTTGCAGCACCGATTGAGAGGTGATCAATTCTCCATCCTTATATTCCATTGCAAAAGGCGCAGGCCGTTGGGTAAGATGAAAGAAGTTCGCATTGATGGCTACAACTGCCCCCTGCTCGTCAGCCATCTTGTTAATCGGCTGTTTATCAATTTTGCCCGCTTTTCCGTAGATCGGGGCGATCTTTACATAAGGGTTGGACAGATCGATTTGTGTTACATATACCTTGCTTATTTTACCTTGTATCCCTTTTTCATACTGTTTGAGGACTGTCCCTTCACCTACTTTTAGTTCGGAAAGCAGCCGAATCGGAGTATCTGCAGTGGCTGCATATGTAGAAGGATAACCCACAAATAGGGATAGGAGGGTAATAATGGTTGCTAAAATAAAAAAAGTCTCTCTCCGCAGTCTGGCTCTCTCTCTCATCCGTTTCTCCTCTCTTATTCTCTATTCTCTTATCTTTTATTCTATTAGATAAGACGAAACTTGCAGACAAAAGTTGCGGAGAAACCCCTAAAAATGTGCAAAAGAAGAGAAAAGAAAAAGGAGCTAATCCCGTACGGACAAACGATGAAAAGCTCCTTCAAAATATGAATCTATCTTAACGGATTAAAATCAGCGGGCGGCTGTTGGACAAAGCCGAAGTAATACGAGATTGCCTCGACAATTCTTGCGGATGCTTCCCCATCGCCATATGGATTGGAGGCTTGGGACATCGCACGGTAGATCTGGGAGTCGGTCAGCAGTTGGTGCGTCATTTGATATACTTGCTCTTCTTCTGTCCCTGCCAGTTTCAGCGTGCCGGCCTCAATTCCTTCCGGGCGCTCCGTCGTCTCTCTGAGTACCAATACAGGCTTACCCAACGCCGGCGCCTCTTCCTGAATGCCCCCCGAGTCGCTTAAAACGATATAGGCCCGATTCATCAGGTTATGGAATTCAATTGCATCCAATGGGGCAATGAGATGAATCCGATCATGCTCACCCAAAATTTCTGCAGCCGTCTGTTGGACAACCGGGTTTAAATGAACCGGATAGATCACACGCACATCCGGAAATTGATCTACAATGCGGCGTATGGCACGAAAGATGTTGCGCATCGGTTCACCCAGATTTTCGCGTCGGTGGGCAGTCATCACGATCAGGCGTTCATCCGGCTTACAATAGGTCAAAACAGGATGATCAAAGCCGTGCTTCACCGTGGTCTTCAGCGCATCAATCGCCGTATTCCCCGTTACATAGATCGTTTCCTCCGCTTTATTCTCCTTTAATAATTGTTCCTTAGCCAGCGGCGTCGGGGCAAAGTGCAAATCGGCAAGCACGCCGGCTAACTGGCGGTTCATCTCCTCAGGAAAGGGAGAGTATTTGTTGTAAGCGCGCAGCCCAGCCTCGACGTGACCGACCGCCACCTGCTGATAAAAAGCGGCAAGCGCTCCCGCAAAAGTGGTAGTCGTATCACCGTGTACAAGCACAAGATCGGGCTTGATCTCGCTGATCACCTTTTCCAGCCCCAATAAGGCATTTGTGGTGATCTCGGATAAGGTTTGCCGCTCTTTCATAATGTTGAGATCAAAATCCGGCGTAATCTCGAAGATCGAGAGTACCTGATCCAGCATTTGACGGTGTTGTGCCGTTACGCAGACAAATGTTTCGAAGCGATCCTTATGCTTCTCCAGCTCTTTCACCAATGGAGCCATCTTGATGGCTTCCGGGCGCGTGCCAAAGATAACCAGTATCCGTTTCTTACTTTGTGCCATATAGCCTGTCCCCCGCATCTCCTAGACCAGGGACAATATAGCCATGATCGTTGAGATGATCATCGACAGCCGCTACATAGATGTCGATGTCAGGATGATTTTTCTGCATCCGTTCTATACCCTCAGGAGCAGCAATCAGACACATCAGCTTCATGTTGCGTGCGCCGCGATTTTTAAGAGCTGTGATCGCTGCAGATGCAGACCCGCCAGTTGCAAGCATGGGATCGATTACAATCAATTCACGCTCTTCGATGTCAGAAGGGAGTTTCACGTAATATTCGACGGGTTCCAAGGTTTCAGGATCGCGATAGAGTCCGATATGTCCAACCTTAGCGGCAGGAATCAGCTTCAGCATGCCATCTACCATTCCCAGTCCCGCACGCAGGATAGGGACTAAGCCCAGCTTTTTCCCTGACAGCATTTTTGCTTTACAGACCGCTACAGGAGTCTCTACCTCAATCTCTTCCAACGGCATATCGCGCGTAATTTCATAAGCCATCAGCATCGCTACTTCATCGACCAGTTCGCGAAACTCTTTTGTACCTGTTGATTTATTGCGTATGTATGATAATTTGTGCTGGATTAAAGGATGATCAAACACATGTACTTTACCCATCTTGGGCACCTCCCAGATGCAAATTAACTACTTATATCCTGACCATTATACCAAAGCTTCATGAAGAACAGAAGAAAAAATGCCTGCCAAAAATGGGCAGGCACTCATGCAATATTAAATGGTTAAAACACGTTTCACCAATTTCATATCTGTTTCCAGTTGTGTCAGTCTTCGTTCGGTATTTTGCTCTTTGAGTGATACAACCTCGCCTTCCAGCTTAAACAGATTCATTGAGAGTCCATCCATTTGCGCTTTCAGTTCTTCCTGTCCATGAAGCAAAGCCTTGATCATTTGCGTATTCTCATCTACTTGCAATTTGATGACACCCAGCTCATTCCTGAGCGACGTAATATCATCCTTCACCGTCGCCAGATCATCTTTCATCGTAACGACATCACTTTTCAACGCTGACATCTCTTCCTTCATCGACGTGATATCGCTTTTCAATGTCGACATCTCTTCCTTCATCGACGTGATATCGCTTTTCAGCGTCGTCATCTCATCTTTCATCGATGTGATTTCTTCAAGAATCTGCTTGAGTATTGGTTCACTCAAAATCTTCTCCCTCCTTTCTTCATAAATTTATTTATGCCTTTTTTCTTATGCTTGATAGGCAAGATCGGGATAGAGCGGGAATTTGCGAGTTAAAGCCGCGATGCGCTCTCTGGCCTCGGCATGCTTCTCTTCGTCTTCAGGATGTTTCAGCACGAGGGCCATTATGCTTGCGATCTCTTTCATTGCTTCTTCATCCATTCCCCTGGTGGTAACCGCCGGGGTGCCAATGCGGATCCCGCTGGTGACAAATGGACTAGCCGGATCAAATGGAATGGTATTCTTGTTGCAAGTAATTCCCACATCGTCCAATAATTTTTCAGCCGCTTTACCCGTTAAGTTTAGATTGCGCACATCGATGAGAATCAAATGATTGTCCGTACCGCCGGAAACCAGGTTAAATCCGTGATCAATCAACGAATTTGCCAAGACACGGGCGTTTTGAACAACTCTGCGCGAATACTGTGAAAATTCATCGCTTAAAGCTTCTCCAAAAGCAACCGCCTTAGCTGCAATCATATGCATGAGCGGGCCGCCTTGAATTCCGGGGAATACCGATTTATCAATCGCTTTTGCATGCTCTTCTTTGCAAAGGATTAAGCCTCCCCGCGGTCCCCTCAGCGTCTTATGCGTGGTAGAAGTGACAAAGTCGGCATAAGGGATTGGACTAGGATGTAGGCCGGTTGCCACCAAACCTGCAATATGTGCCATGTCAACCATGAGATAAGCGCCTACTTCATCGGCAATCTCTCTTAGCTTGGCAAAGTCAATGATGCGGGGATATGCACTTGCGCCCGCCACCAAAAGTTTTGGCTTATGCTGCAGGGCCTTTTGACGCACATCTTCATAGTTGATGGTTTGCGTTTCGGGATCAACCCCATAATCGACAAAGTTGTAAAGCATCCCCGAAAAGTTAACCGGGCTGCCATGTGTGAGATGACCCCCATGGGAAAGATTCATCCCTAAAACCGTATCCCCTGGCTTGAGAACCGTATGATATACCGCCATATTTGCCTGCGCGCCGGAATGCGGCTGTACATTGGCGTGTTCTGCGCCAAAAAGCTGTTTTGCACGGTCGCGCGCCAGATTCTCTACAATATCCACATATTCGCAACCGCCGTAGTATCGTTTTCCCGGATACCCTTCTGCATATTTGTTTGTAAGTACGGTACCCATCGCTTCCATGACCGCAGGGCTGACAAAGTTCTCCGAAGCGATCAACTCGATCTTATCCCGTTGGCGATTGAGCTCCAATTGCATCGCTTCTGCAACTGCCGGATCTTGTTTTAACAAATGCTTCACTAGATTCTCCTCCTACTTGAACATGTAAATGGTTACTTTACCCGGTACATTCTGAAGATGGCCTGCGATAGACCGCCCGTTCCCCACCAATCAGTTTCGGACGGGTAATGGCCATCGTTAAGTGCGCAGATCCTATCGAACGAATTGAGGCCCGAACCGGGACAGCAACCGGTTTCAGATGCATGCCTATAAACGTATCCCCAATATCGATTCCGGCATCTGCCTGTATACTTTCCACCAAAACTGGATCATTCAATTGGTTAAAGGCATATGTAGCCATAGCACCACCGGCATTGGGTACAGGGACAGCGGTTACTTCTGTTAATCCCCATCTTTCCGCCGTGTGGCGTTCTACCACCAGTGCGCGGTTCAAATGCTCACAGCATTGAAAGGCAAGATGAAAGCCATGTATTTTTTGCGACTCTGCCAATGCATCATAGAGCAGGGCAGCTACCTGTTCACTTCCGCCTTTACCGATATGTACGCCTAATACTTCGCTTGTACTTGTGCCGACGACCAGGATATGACGGTGATCTAACGGCTTTCGCTCGAGCAGTTGCGACAGGGCTAACCTCATATCTTCTTTCAACTTTTGATCATCAATCTCCATCTGCTCTCCCCTTCGTCTCATAGAAGTGAGGGATTAATAGCGACCCTCGATGTCCGTAATTTTTTTGACGCGGTTCTCGTGACGCCCGCCTTCAAATTCGGTAGTCAACCAAATCTTTACGATTTCCGTTGCAACACCCGGACCGATGATGCGACCGCCCATGGCTAACACATTGGAATCATTATGCTGGCGAGTGGCCTTGGCAGAAAAGAGATCATGCACCAATGCGCAACGGATCCCTTTAACTTTGTTGGCCGCTATGCTCATCCCTATACCGGTGCCGCAGATCAAAATGCCGCGATCAAACTGGCCCTGAGCCACCTTCTCTGCTACAGGCAAGGCGTAATCAGGATAGTCAACGGAGTCCAGGCACTCACAGCCAAAATCTTCAACTTCATGTCCCAAATCAAGAATCACTTTTTTAATCTCTTCTTTCAGCGTATACCCGCCATGATCGGCAGCAATTGCAATCTTCAATGTAATGACCTCCTCTTTCTTTTATTATATCTCAAATGAAAAGAGAAGAACTAGTGATGAAATGAAAAAGCAGATCGTCCCATGACAGATCTGCTGATAAAGTGATTAAAGACTTACCAACGTCGCTCCAAATATCTAAACCATTATAATCGTTAGATTTTGAACTGGCGAATATATCCTTGCAGTTCCTCAGCCTGTTGGCGAAGCATTTGCGCGGACGCGGCAATTTCCTCCATGATGGCGGTTTGTTCTTGCGTGGCAGCCGATACCTCCCGATTTCCGCTGGAGGTCTGTTCGGAGATGCTTACCATCACCTTTGCCTCTTCCATCGTCGCATGCATCTCTTCCACTTGCGATTTGACCAAAGAGGTAATCTCCTCAATCGATTTGACCACCTGGTTTACCGATTCTGTAATGTTGATCAGAGCCTCTGTGGTTTCGTCCCCTTTTTTCGATTCCACGGTTGCAATTTCCACCTGTTGGTCAATGCGTTCAACCACATGATTGACCTGATCCTGCATTTCATGGATCAATTGATTGATCGCCATAACGGCTTTGGCACTCTCATCGGCGAGTTTGCGGACTTCTTCCGCAACGACCGAGAACCCGCGCCCATGTTCACCTGCGCGCGCCGCTTCAATTGAAGCGTTCAACGCCAGCAGGTTGGTCTGCTCCGCAATTTCACCCACGACCTTTGAAATCTCACCGATTTGCGATGCATTTTTTTCAAGTTTTTGCACAGCCAGAATCGACTCTTGGTTCTGTTGAACCAGCCGGTGCATTCCTTCGACCAGCGAATGTACAACCTGACTGGATTGCCGCAAGTTCTGCACCATTTGGTCAGAGAGCTGCTTGCAATGTTCCGTATGCTGATTTACCTCTATGGCAAGATGATTTAATCCTTGTAAAGATTCTACCGTCTTCTGCGTAACGAGAGATTGCTTCTCTGTCCCATCTGCAATTTGTTGGATAGTGTTTGAAATCGACTCGGCTTGCATCGCGGCATGTTGCGAGGCTTCCGTCAATTCGGCTACGCCGCGGTTGGTCTGTTCAAAATTTACTTCAACATTTTTTACCATCTCTTTAAGGTTGTGCAACATCTGATTAAAAGCCAGTCCTAAATCGCGAATCTCATCATTCGATTTCGTCACCGCCACCTCTTTGGTCAGATCCCCCTTGGCAGCTTGATTCGCGGTTTCCGTCAGGCGTTTCAAAGGTTTGATGATATAGAGGGCAATCAGCCAGCCTAATATGCCCATCCAGAATACCCCTAAAGCAAAGGTCATCGTCACAAAAGCGACTTCCGACATAGTTGCAAAGAAGAGGTCTTTAATGTAAAAGATAAAAAGTTCGCTTGTTGCATAAGTAATCAAAGAGATGATTACAATGCCCAAAACGATTTTTTTCTCTAAACCGAATCGCACTTTTCTTTTTTCTGACATAGATATCCTCTCCATCCCCCGTCGATAAGTTAAGAATATCTATACCTTTCGACATTTTCGGATAAATTCCTCTATGCTTTATGCAGTTTTTTTATCAATTTTTGCAAGGATGCTTCAATCTCATCCGCACAAGCTTGATAGAGCTCATAATCCCCTCCAAACGGATCGGCAATATCCCAATTGAGCATCTCTTCCGACTCCAATTCGTCCTCTTCCGTAACATACTCTTTTAAAGTAAATACCTTCCCATGACTCTCTTTATAGGAATTTAAGATGCCCATCTTATGAGCAAAGGTCATCGTTAGGATTAGATCCGCCCATTGAATCAGCTCCTGATCCAACATCTTAGCGCTATGCGTATGCGCAATATCACGTTTCTTTAAAACCTCTGTGACATGCTGCGAGGCAGGTTGTCCATCAATGGCTGCCAAACCGGCAGATCGGACCTCAAATTCTCCATCCTTGATCATATTTTTAAAAAGCGCTTCAGCCATCGGGCTGCGACAGGTGTTTCCAGTACACACAAACAGGATATTCAATCTTATTCCTCCCATTCAACCCGTATATCCTATATCGTCAAAAGATGAATTTACAGCCTAATATCAATAACACACAGCCACCCAATGCTTCGCCATAATGACCCAGCCAGTGGCCAACATGACGCCCCAAGACCAAACCCAGAATGGACATGATTGTACCCCAAAATCCAAATAGGATCACCGTGAGCCATGTATTGACCGAGAAAAGACCGAGGGAAAAACCGATCGAGAGAGCATCCATGCTTACCGTGAGGGAAAAGAGAATCATATTTAATCCATACATCGGTACAGGTTTGATATGATCACTCTCCATGATCGCGGTCCAGACCATTCTAAGCCCCATAAATATCAGTAACCATCCCCCTAACAACGTAGCAAGATTGCCTATGTAATTGGACAGGGAATGGGCCAATAGAATGCCAATCAGCGGCATGAGCACATGGAAAAGCCCGATCACCATACTTACTTTAAGAATTTGCCGAAAACGTAAACCGCCCACACCTACACCAAATCCTAACGAGAACGCATCCATACTGATTGCAACGGCCAAAATCATCAGTGTGATAAATTGTCCCCATGAAAATAGAGTCATTTTCATCCTCCGCACTCAATCCTGTACCTCTTTGTCCAAGATATGCGGAAGATGTCCAAAAGATAACTGCTTGTTTAATTCATTCTATAAGCGTCGCCCGCCTGCTGCCTTGTTCAGTCGATTCATAATGGCTGCGCCTATCCCTGAATAGGGGAAAACCTCGGAGAGAATGATACTTACTTCGGTATGATCGAAGCTACGCAACACATGGTATAGTTCTCGGGCTACGCTATTCATATTTTCTCTATGACCACACCGTTTAATGACAAAGGGATTTTTGGCATCGTCATGATCTCTGTAGATCATTTCACCTTCTGCAGTGGTGATAATCCCGACTCGCTCTCCCTTCTCCCTCAGGTTGATCGCCTCGCTGAGAAGACGGGCGCGCATCTCTTCAATCGATCTCTCTTCCACTAACCATAGCGGGGCTTTGGGCGCATAATGTGTATATTTCATGCCAGGCGACCGCGGAGCATGAATCGCTTTTTGCTCAAGAGCCGGGTCAACCGCTGTTTTCCCAATCACCTCTTCAATCTGCTCCCGGCTAATTCCGCCCGGTCTTAAGATCATCGGCGGTGATACCGTAAGATCAAGAACGGTCGATTCCACGCCGACACCTGTCTCTCCTCCATCCAGTACACCCGCAATTCGCCCGTCTAAATCTTCCAGAACATGTGCCGCCTGAGTTGGACTAGGTTTGCCCGACACATTGGCACTAGGGGCGGCCAGAGGTAGACCACAGCTTTTAAGCAAGGCAATGGCGACGGGATGATTGGGAATGCGTATGCCTACACTTTCCAGCCCCGCTGTCGCCAATCTTGAGATTCTCCCATTGCTCTTTAGGACCAGCGTTAACGGCCCAGGCGCAAAAGCGTTGAATAGCTGCCGAGCTAGATCGGGAATCTCTGCTACCAGCTCTTCCATTTGCAATTGGTCGTAAATATGAATGATTAAGGGATTATCTGATGGCCTTCCTTTTGCGGTAAAAATGCGATTAACCGCTACATCGGAAAAGGCGTTGGCTCCTAACCCGTATACGGTCTCTGTCGGGAAAGCCACAGTCTCACCTTTTTTAATCGCTTCAGCAGCCTCTAAAATAAAAGGATGATTCTCTAACGGTTCCCCTGCGCGAATCATCCAATGCTTACTCTTCATGCGAGTACAACTCCTTATCCTATATCTACCTGTTCACATTTTAACCACCGGATTTAGTTAAAGCAACCTGGCTGTTACTAAATACCGCTGCATCCACAACTTATCCCCAAGCTGGGGATAAGTTGTGGATAAAATCGGGGATAAGTGGTTCAAAACCAGGAATTCCATAGCTCCGCAAAAAATGATGCCGGTTTAATTTCAGGCTTGGAGCCTAGTTTTTCCGTCTTTACTCTCGTGCGGTTATCCACAACCTTTTGTGAATTTTTCTCTTTCGCTGTCACAAAATCGGTTAAACAAAGCGGCGGAAATACTACGCACCACCAATTTTTCCCTTTCCCCTCACCCAAAACGACGCGTAAAGCTTCATATTGGCCAGCCGGATAAAGATGATTAGCATAACTCTTTATGGGAAAGGGGAAAATCCCCAGCTCTACTTGATAATCATATTTAAATCCATAATCGGATAGGGTTTTTTCAATCCGGCGGTCGATCTCCGGAAGATGGTTCTTCAACAGTGTACGAACCGATTCCAGGTTACCCGAGGTCAGATTTCCTGACCAATGTTTCATTTCATCTATGACAGCATCCCGCACCTTCTGTTTAATCCATTGATCTTGAGGAGAATCGCTATTGGCGATGATGCGAATGCGAATCGATTCATCAGGAATAAGTTGAGTTGCGGCCAAGCTATTCTCCCAACACATAATTAATATAATTAACGCAATAAATAGATAGATCATCTTCTTCATCCAATCCCTCTCCTCTCTATCCAGAGTATGGACAGATCAGGAGAAGTTTAAACCTAGCAATATGCCAAAACAACTCTTTCGATATGCTGAAAATCTGATAGAATGCGAGTTTCCTTCACTCCAACCCGCCGGAGGAGATCCGCAACCTCTCTCGCTTGCCCTATTCCCACCTCGAAGGCAACAAGGCCCGGCGAATGAAGAATGCCTGATAATTGATTGATGATGCCACGATAGAACATGAGGCCATCCGGGCCACCATCCAGAGCCAGATGCGGTTCATGATCCCTTACATTAGTCTCTAAACCTGCAATATCCGCACTTGGGATATAGGGCGGATTGGAGAGAATCACATCAAAACGCAGATGGGGATCTAAAGCCTGATGTAGTTTTAGCATATCCCCCTGAATAAAATGAATACGCTCTTTTACCCCATGCCTCTCCGCGTTTCTTCTCGCCACCTTTAAGGCTTCCGAAGAATATTCAAGCGCCCAGATCTCCCAAGAAGGCCGTTGCAGTGCCATCGTAACGGGGATCACTCCGCTTCCCGTTCCCAGATCGATCATGCGCACTCTGCCTTCGCTCCCCCAGATCGAATCGCTCTCCAACAATACCTGTTCGACGAGAATCTCAGTCTCCGGTCTGGGTATGAGTACGCTGGGATCGACAAAGAAACTTTTTCCAAAGAAATCTTGCTCACCGACAATATATTGGATGGGCTCTCCCGCTGCCGCTCTTTTTAACCAGGTTTCGATCCCGAGCCAGTCTTGCAAAGGGAGTTTACTGGATAATTCCATGACAAAACGGGTCCGGTCCCATTGCAAATAAGAGCGGATCAGATATTCGGCTATCAATGGACTCGCATTGATCCCGCTGTCAGATAAAAAGGAAGAAGCTCTCTGTAGAGCTTCTCTAATCGTTGGTTGCATCGTAAGTAACCGCCTTACTTTTAGTTTATAACGTTTATTGCGCTTTTTTGAGCTGCTCGGCCTGATAATGGATGGTAAGGGAATCGATGATCTCATCAATCTCCCCTTCCATCACCTGATCCAACTTGTGAAGCGTTAAACCGATGCGATGATCGGTCAGACGATTCTGCGGGAAATTATAGGTGCGGATTCGTTCGCTGCGATCACCCGTACCGACCGCCTGCTTGCGGGACTGAGCATATTCGGCATTTGCCTCTTCCTGATACTTTTCATAAAGGCGCGCCCGTAGCACCTTCATCGCTTTCTCTTTATTCTTATGCTGCGATTTTTCGTCCTGGCAAGAGACTACGATGCCCGTTGGAATGTGAGTAATCCGCACCGCAGACTGAGTGGTGTTGACCGATTGTCCTCCGGGTCCGCTGGAACAGAAGATATCGATGCGAATGTCTTTTTCATTAATTTCTACTTCAACCTCTTCAGCCTCCGGCAATACGGCCACCGTAGCCGTAGAGGTGTGAATGCGGCCCCCCGATTCGGTTTCAGGAACGCGTTGAACACGATGCGCGCCGCTCTCAAATTTGAGCCGGCTATATGCGCCCTTTCCGGTAATTGAGAAGATAATCTCTTTTATTCCCCCCAAATCGGTATAATTGGCGTCTATCACTTCAATTTTCCAACGGTTCTTCTCAGCATAGCGGGAATAGAGTCTGAACAGGCTTGCCGCAAAAAGCGAAGCCTCTTCTCCCCCCGCTGCGCCGCGAATCTCCATAATTACGTTTTTATCGTCATTCGGATCCTTGGGTAAAAGCAAGAGTCGAAGTTTTTCTTCCAATTCTGACTGCTTGGCGGTTAATTCTTCGATCTCCGTTTTAACCATCTCGTACATCTCTTCGTCCAATTTTTCCTCAAACATCGCCTTGGCGTCTTTTAACTGTTGCACAACCTCTTTATATTCACGATATACAGTAACCGTATCTTCCAGATCAGACTGCTCTTTCGAGTATTCGCGCAATTTCTTTGGGTCATTGATCACTTCTGGATCGCACAAAAGCTTGCTTAATTCATCATATCTATGGACAACGGCCTCTAAACGCTCCAGCACTAGAAGACACCTCGCTCGTAAACATCTGTAGAGTATAACCCTCTCTGATTTCTTTAACCAAGAAATTATAGTATAACCAGTACAGAAATGTCAATCCGCATACATTTATCTGTCAAGCGTCAGTGAAAATGTCATACTAACGCGTCAGTGATTTTGTCACTTTTGATGTAGATTTATCCTTTCACCCAGTGCTATGAATTTTTGCATGGACCGCTCATTGCATCAAGGGTAAAGGCC